>Ga0209337_1000029_pt1 | contig 174917 bp, 148 predicted proteins | sample LinPmetageLP53_FD_184044 | JGI IMG/M metagenome (GOLD analysis project Ga0209337, IMG submission 184044) | Marine viral communities from the Pacific Ocean - LP-53 (SPAdes) (version 2) | ecosystem: Environmental > Aquatic > Marine > Oceanic | place: Pacific Ocean | collected 2010-02-08
GTAAACCCAGTGTCGGTGCAGCTGTTGTAGCGGCTGTCCCGAAGCGAGATGCGCATTATAGAGATACAAACTCTTAGCGCAACCCTTATTTCAAAAAAACCGTTCGACCGCTGGTTTTATAAACAATGTGACTATCTTTAGGGCACATTGCTTTATTTATCAGCAGGGACTGTGCAGTTCAAATAGAAACCCGCTCCTTATAACAGCTACTTGTGAATCAATAGTCGGTAATATAGATAATAATTTCAGCACACTTAGCATCTGAACAGTAAAAAGCAGCTAACTTTTAATCGCCTATATATAAGCGGGCATATTTGCCGACAAGAATAGTGGTTATTGGCATCTATGGCTTTTATCGCTCGAGATAATTTTGCTGTTTCTGATTCAGTTGTCAAAAGTCACGATACTGTTAATAGATAATTAGAAAGGAATTATATGCACAATGACTTAATGAAGGCTTGGCGAGTTATGGTTATTCATGCCTAGAGTACGCACTACCCTTTCTTAGAACGGTGCCACTAATACGGTAGCGAAGTCAGGTTACGCCATTTAGTTAAATGGAAGCCTGTTGCATGGTTTGATAAAACAGGACAATCCCAAATGGAATTTAGCGGCGCTAAAGAACGCACAGTGTAATCTAACAACTACGAAACCGAAGTTCATAGCAGTTATGGGTAGATTACAAGAAGTGCAGCTAGCGTTCCGAATTCACATTTTAATATTACATATACTTCTCACACAACATTCGTTACCAGCGGATTTAAGCACGCTCGAAGCCATCAAGAACGATACGTATTATTATCGCGTTAAAATTGGTCATGGAATTCATGCAAAGAAAACTGACAGGGAGAAAATAAAGACTATCAGGCCAAATGAACGACCTGATAGTGTTTTAGAATACTGAATTGTCCGGGCTAACATAACAAGCCTGCGCTTATGTTATGAATAAGCGGATTACTTTTCTTTGCTCGGAGAGTCTTGCTCGTTATCTTTTGACTCTGGACTTCCATTTTGCTCTTCGTTTTCGTCTGACATAAAGTCTGCATCGTTTTCGTCTGCGTCCCCTACTACGTGTTCAAGCTTCACTTTATCGACACTGCGGAAAGTATTAATCGGCCCAGCGAGTGCGTACAAGGCAAATACGACAAATAAGACTAAAGCAGGTTCAGTCGCTACCACAACGAATATCAACATGATCAGCAACAGGGCAACAAACGGTACTTTGCCATGCCAGTTAACTTCTTTAAATGAGTTATATTTAAAGTTACTGACCATTAATAGGCCTGCGAGACTGGTCACTAGCGCGACTATCACGCCGTAATCGTCTCCATTGACGTCATATTCTCCACCAACCCACACTAAACCGGCAACAAGGGCCGCAGCAGCTGGACTGGCAAGTCCTTGAAAGTAACGTTTGTCTGCAGTACCAATTTGAGTATTGAAACGTGCGAGTCTTAAGGCGGCGCCTGCCACATAAATAAAAGCAGCTAACCAGCCAATTTTTCCTAGGCCACTTAGTCCCCAATTGTACGCTACCAATGCTGGTGCCATACCAAACGACACCATATCGGCCATGGAGTCATACTCAGCACCAAACTCACTTTGCGTATTAGTCATACGCGCTACCCGGCCATCGAGTCCATCAAAAATCATCGCTACAAATATAGCAACGGCTGCGGCTTCGAAGTGCCCATTCATAGACGCGACAACGGCGTAAAAACCAGAGAATAAACCAGCAGTGGTTAATAAGTTAGGTAAAAGGTAAATACCTTTTCGCTTAGATTCGGGCATAACAGCTCCTTTGGTAAAATAACGGCGCCAAGATAGCATAAACGTTTAGTGTTAGTTATTGGACAATTTAAAAAAACAGTAAGATTAATGCGCTACTGTTTTTTTACTGCCATATCGATGGCGTATTTATAAGCATACCTATTATACGTATTTCCTATATTCGCTCCTATAATTAAATGTATAATTAGTGTTATGTATACGTATTGAGTCACAGGTCAGACAAGCTGTCTGGTTTCTTTACAACTTAATAAATACTTTAGTAAAAAACTTTCTAAGCAATTGTATTAAAAGAATTATTTTAATTTGGCGCGAATAATGCTTATGTTTGACAGATAAGAACTTAGAACACTCAGCATCTTTAACGGACTGGAAGGTTAATATGAAAAGACTATTCACTTTACGCAATGTAGCGCTAGCAGCTTCGCTTATGACCATGTCATTTGTCAGCTTAGCAACAGATACAACATCGTGGAATTTTAAAACGGCAAATGGTCAAGCTGATCAATGGGGAAGTGGAGCACAGTACGGCAACGAAATGAACTTTTCCGCCGATGGCACCAATTTAAGTATTACGGCTTGGGCAGACACAAACGAAGTATCTGGAGATGATAAAATAGAAGACGCAGCTGTTTCACGGAATGGAAGTGGGTTATTAAATTATAACCGTCATTATAATGACCGCGCTGATGAACATTACGTAGATAACAAGGACGATACTGACATGTTGTTGTTTACTTTTGACGATTTGGTATCTATTACCGGAATTAATATTGGTTATTACAGCGATGACTCAGACATCTCCATTGCCGCTTTTGACTCTCTGCCAACATTACAGGGACAGACTTGGGCAAGTGTCGCAAACGCGGCTTCATACAGCGCAAGTTTCAGCAACTTAGAAAGAAGCAACTATTCAATTGCTAGTAGTACTGCAGGCGTTGATTCGAAGTATTGGGTAATTGGAGCATACAACGGTGCATTTGGTTCACCAGGCTGGACCACTGGTAACGACAACCTTAAAATCGCCGGTATAACCACTACTCTAGGCGCGACTCCTAAACCGCCAACAGATGTAGCGGAGCCAAGTTCATTGGCGATTCTAGCTTCATTCGGTTTATTTGCCGCTTGGCGCCGTAAGAAATCTATATAATATATAAAATAGCATATATTGTTTGATTAAAAGCCTCACTCCTGTGAGGCTTTTTTTTTACCCTTATTTAAGCGTATTTACCAATCCACGTTATAAATACCACAAGCACTCAGCACAAAAATATCGTAGTATTTTAACCTAGCATTCTAAGGAAAAGAGTCAGTCAGTTACATGAAATTACGCATTTTACCAACATCACTTAAAGTAGCCGTCGTGTGTGCAATGTTATCTCCCTTTGCTTTCGCTGATACATCTGAAAACTACGAAAAGGCTTTAGCCGCATTTAACAATGAATCGTTTTCTGAGTCATATATTCATTTAAAAAACGCGTTACAAGAGTCACCAACTCACTTGCCCTCAAAGTTACTTATGGGCAGGGTCTTATTAATCGATGGTTACGTAAATGATGCTATTACCGAGTTTGAAGAAGTCAAAGCGGCCGGCGCTGACCTGAACTTAGTGTTAGTTCCTTTAGCGAACGCGTATCTGATCAGCCGGGATTTTGATAGCCTAATCGCTTTACCTGTGCCCCGCAATTTATCAGCTAGTACCAAATTGGACGTCATATTACTCAAAGCAACCGCGCATATTCAACAGGGTGATTTAGATCTGGCAGAAATTCTATATAAAAATGCTGAAATAGAATTCAAAGATGACATCCGAATTATCAATGGGTTAGCTCAAATTTCTTTGCTAAATAAAAACTATGCCGAGGCAAATAACCATCTTGATTTGGCACTAAATGAGCATAATAACAATCCACAAAGCTTGTTTTTACGTGGTCTTGTGCTGCAAAGCCAAGATAAAAGCGATGCAGCTAGGGAACAGTTCGAACTGGCTTATCAGTACGATGATTTCGATCCAGCTATTAAGCGCGCCTTAGCCAACAGTTATGTTGAAGCAAACATGCTGCCTGAAGCGGAGTTAATGATTGCACAGATCGAAAAACAAACTCAGGGCGACTTGCAAACCCAACTACTTAAAGCTCGCCTTTTAGCCATGCAAGCAAAAAACGACGAAGCTGATGCAGTGTTAGCAGCGCTTAGCCAAACATTGAGTTTAGCAACTGACCAAAATAAACAACAAACAACTTGGCTAAGCTTAGTTTCGGGCATTACTGCTTACATAAACAAGAATTATGAGGTAACAGTACGAGAGCTATCTCGCTATGTTAAAACCGGTTCTGCCCCACCTGAGCTGTTAGGAATGCTAGCAGAAGCCCATGTTCGTCAAGGGGCTCCGAAAAAAGCGATGGAAGTACTAGAGTTAAATGAAAGTGTGGTACTGAAAAGCATTCCCGTATCCTCTCTACTATGTGATTTATACCTTGCCAGTAATAAAGTTTTCAAGTGCAACAGCATTGTTGAAGAGCTTAAAAAAAACAACGGCAACAATCACGCGGTCATATTGTTAGAAGCAAAGCTCTTAGTTCGACGAGACAAAGTTGATCAAGCACTTACTTTGCTAAGTGACAGCAACCTCGACACTAATGCTGAAGACGTACTCTTGTTCAAAGCCACACTTGAAGCAGATGAAGAGCGGTTTGATGCAGCTATTCAATCCACTAAAAAGCTTGTTGCGCTTCAGCCGGAAAATATTAATTACGCCAATTTGAATGCAGACCTACATATTCGTTCGGGAGACATGGTCAAGGCCGAAACCTTACTGAAAGAAATTTTAGCAAACGACCCTAACAGCATTGGTGGTTTATTAAATCTGACTCGGGTTCAATTTGCGCAAAAAAAGCTCGACATGGCTAGAGCCTCAATAGAAAAAGTTATCGCGCTGGAACCCACCAACTTAGCGGCACTAATGCTAGATGCACAGATTTTAGTGACACTAAATGAAAACGAAGCCGCAATTGAAAGGCTGTTAACAGCTAAAGCTTTAGCACCTAATGATCCTTCCCCGCATGAATTATTGGCAAATATATACCGTCAACAAAAAGACTACGCTGTGGCGCTGAATGAAGTCAATGCATTGCTAAAAGGCAATCGTTTCAATTCAGCTTATATTTTCGAAAAAGCCAATTTACTCATCGCGCTTAATGAGCCTGAAAAAGCAAAAACACAAATGGATATCTTATTTGGACAATGGTCAGACGACGCGAAAAGACTTGTTGAATTAAGTCGTAGCCAACTACAGGCAAAAGACACCAAGGCTGCCCGTATTAGCCTTGAACGCGCTGCTGATATAGCACCTAACTACGCGCTTGCCAAATTAGAGTACGGGCAACTACTGCTAAGCCAAAAAAAGTTAAGCGACGTCAAAATACTGCTTACAGATATGCAGAAGACATTTCCTAACAACCCGAACGTATTCTTATTACAAGGGCATTATTTCAAGGCTCAAGGGGATATTGAACAAGCCTACCTTGCTTATGTACATGCGCTTTCCCTTGAACCTGAATTTACTTTGCCGTTGATAGAATTATATCAAATAGCCAGTCAGGGGAAATATACTGAAGAATATAAGCAGTACTTAGTAACGTATCTTTCATCGCACCCTGATGCTCACTTTCAACGTCACTTACTTGCCGATTTAAACTTCATTGCACGCGACTTCACTCGTGCTGAAACCCATTACCTAATATTAGTTGCCATCGACGAATTGCCTAACAAAGCAAGAATTTATAATAACCTCGCTATTATCAAAATCGATTCAGACAACAAACAAGGATTAGATTACGCGGAGCAAGCGGCAAAACTCGCCCCCAACTCAGCAGCAATATTAGATACGAAAGGTTGGTTGCAGGTTAAAAATGGTCAATACCAAGATGCGTTAAACACTTTGCGTTTGGCCTTTACGTTACGCTCAAGCGATCCATCTATTCGCTATCACTTAGCAGTGGTATTAACAGAATTAGGGCAAAATAGTCAGGCAAAAACAGAACTAGAGCAAGCTCTTGCAAGTGTAAACCGGTTCCCTGAAAGACAGGAAGCTCAGGCGCTACTACAAACGCTATAACCTTCATTCCCCAGAAAGGACTGGTTTAATGGGGTCCGGTAATTTTTCGAAATAAAAACGGCTACTTTAAGTAGCCGTTTTCTATTCACTATTCGTTATATTAAGGGCCCCCCATCAATCGATGATTAACCCATTCTCATCCGCATCGATACTCACAACACTATCAGCGAGCAGTTTTCCTGACAAAATCTTCTGTGCCAGTGGATTTTCGATTTCCATTTGAATTGCTCGTTTTAACGGACGCGCCCCGTAAACAGGATCAAACCCTGCTTCCGCGAGTTTTTGTAACGCAGCATCGGTTAATTCTAATCCTATGCCCTTTTCTTCTAAACGTTTGCGCAAGAACTGTAATTGCTTACTGGCGATAGAGGTGATTTGCTCGAGTCCCAAAGGATGAAATACAACCGTCTCATCGACGCGATTTAAAAATTCAGGTCTGAAATGCGTACTCAGTACATCAAGCACAGACTGCTTCATTTTTTCGTAATCATTCTCACTGTGCTGCTCTTGAATAATATCTGAACCCAAATTGGACGTCATAATGATAACAGTATTTTTGAAATCAACGGTGCGACCTTGTCCGTCGGTTAAACGACCATCATCGAGTACTTGAAGCAAAATATTAAATACATCGGGATGAGCCTTTTCTATCTCATCAAGCAAGATGACCGAGTAAGGCTTACGGCGAACAGCTTCAGTTAAATATCCACCTTCTTCATATCCTACATAACCAGGAGGAGCTCCCACTAATCGAGATACTGAATGTTTCTCCATAAATTCTGACATATCAATGCGTACCATGGCATCTTCAGTATCAAACAAAAAGTGTGCAAGGGTTTTACATAACTCGGTTTTACCCACCCCTGTTGGCCCCAAGAATAAGAAAGAGCCTATGGGTTTATTCGGATCAGCGAGCCCCGCACGTGAACGACGTATCGCGTTAGACACGGCATTGACCGCCTCACTTTGCCCCACCACGCGCTCGTGTAGTGCACTCTCCATACTCATAAGCTTGTCTTTTTCACCTTCGAGCATTTTTGATACAGGAATGCCCGTCCAGCGTGAAAGCACATCAGCGATTTCATTTTCCGTTACGCGGCTTTTCAATAACTGATGTTCGACAGACTGAGATTCACTCTCAGTCGCAATTTCAAGCTTACTTTCAAGTTCAGGTATGCGGCCATATTGCAGCTCAGACATGCGGCTTAAATCGGATGCTCGACGGGCGATTTCTAAATCCAATTTTGCTTGCTCAAGCTCAGCACGAATATTCTGCGTACCTTGCATGGCTTGTTTTTCTGCTTTCCAGATCGTTTCCAATTCAGAAAACTTGAACTCAGCCTGTTCTCGCTCAATTTCAATAAGCTCTAAGCGTTTATGACTTGCGTCGTCTTTCTCTTTAGCTAGGGCTTGTTCTTCGAGTTTTAGCTGAATGATACGGCGCTCGAGCCTATCCATATCCTCAGGTTTGGAATCCATTTGCATACGGATACTTGACGCTGCTTCATCGATAAGATCAATGGCTTTGTCAGGCAATTGTCTGTCACTGATATAACGATGAGACAAAGAAGCTGCGGCCACAATAGCGGGATCGGTTATTTCTACAGAATGATGTAGCTCGTAACGCTCCTTCAAACCACGCAATATCGCAACGGTATCTTCTACGCTTGGCTCTTCCACCAGCACTTTCTGGAAACGCCTTTCGAGTGCCGCGTCTTTTTCAATAAATTGCCTATATTCATCTAATGTTGTCGCGCCGACACAATGCAATTCGCCTCGCGCCAAAGCGGGTTTGAGCATATTGCCCGCATCCATTGCGCCTTCGCCTTTACCCGCGCCAACCATGGTGTGTAATTCGTCAATAAATAGAATGACGCGGCCTTCCTCTTTAGCCAGTTCATTTAACACCGCTTTTAAACGCTCTTCGAACTCACCACGGTATTTTGCACCTGCGATTAACGCTCCCATATCCAGGGATAAAACCCGTTTATTTTTCAGTCCTTCGGGTACTTCTGAGTTAATAATCCGCTGAGCTAGTCCTTCTGCAATCGCGGTTTTACCCACACCTGGCGCACCAATCAACACAGGATTATTTTTGGTCCGGCGTTGTAAAACTTGTATAGTACGGCGGATTTCATCGTCTCGACCAATAACTGGATCAAGCTTGCCCTGCTCTGCTCGTTCCGTTAGATCTGTGGTAAATTTTTCAAGCGCTTGACGCACATCTTCAGCATTAGGGTCATTAACCGTTTGACCGCCGCGCATATCCTCTATTGCTTTATCAATAGCGTCTTCGTTAGCGCCAACTTGGCGTAGCAAATCACCAAGCTTTCCTTTGTCTTGCGCAGCGGCTAAGACAAATATTTCCGACGTAATAAACTTGTCTTTGCGCTTTTGCGCGATTTTATCGCTCAGATTTAACAGTACAACTGTTTCTTTGGCTAACTGTACGTCGCCTCCCACACCTTCAACACGCGGAATGTGATCCACCGCCTCAGCTAATGCCGAGCGTAACGCGTTGACATTGACTTTGGCATGTTCAAACAAGGAACGTACAGAGCCACCCTGCTGGTTCAGCAAGGCGGTCATCAAATGTACAGGTTCAATGTATTGGTGGTCACGCCCAAGCGCGATGGATTGGGCATCTGATATGGCAAGCTGAAACTTGCTGGTAAAACTATCTAAACGCATATGCCACTCACTTTATAATGGATTAATAATTAACCTATTAATGGTGTGCGGCTGAGAATATTCAAGCTTTGGAAAGATTTTTAATCAAAGATTATTGCGCTAGATCAAGGAAATAAAAGCTTATTAAGAGTGCAAGTAGATACCTGACACCATGCGTCCGGTATTACTTATACCTTGATGGGTAGCACGTCGATGAGAAAAAAACTGCTTTTCGTTTTTATAGGTGCACATATCCGCCGTGTAAATATCGCTGATCCCCAACGCTGCTAGTTTGGCTTGGGCAATAGCCTGTAAATTAGCCTGGTATTTACCTTCACTTCGCCCCTTAACAAAGCAGTGGCTGTAGTGTGCAAAACGGTTCAACACGGTTTCGTTCACTTCAAAATTGACCTGACTAATATGCGGGCCAATCCAAGCGAGTATATCCGTTGGGCTGCTTCGCATAATTTCACAGCTATTCTCAATGACCCCATCAGCTAGCCCCTTCCAGCCTGCGTGCACAGCAGCAACTTCATTGCCTTGTTTATTACACAAAAGAATCGGTAAACAATCAGCCGTCATCACAGCACAAACCACATTAGTCAAAATTGTACGACTTGCATCAAAACGCTGATTCTGTGCAGAAGCAGCATCCAATGTCACGCAGCCAACGCCATGAACTTGCTCTAACCATTTGATATTTTGATATCTAGGTAGGTTTTGACGATTCATTTGCACAGCGAGATGCTCGTCGCCTACGTGCCCCCCTACATTCAATGAATCATAAGGGAACTCACTGACACCGCCGGTCCGAGTAGTAGAAAACGCCCGCACGTTTGCGGGGGCAGACCACTGAGGAGTGATAAAATCAAGTGTCGACATTAGCTACACTAGGTCGTCCGGATTCAGTGCGGTATCTTCTTTTAACACCGCCAGCAGGTTAACAAAATCATCAGGAAGTGGCGCTTTAAACGACATCCACTCACCAGTGATAGGGTGCTCAAGCTCCAATTGAATGGCGTGTAAGGCTTGGCGTTTAAACCCTCGAATGGTCTCTATCATAATGTCGCTTGCTGCTTTAGGTAAACGCGGACGCCCACCATATGCTTGGTCTCCCACTAGAGGGTGACGTAAATGCGCCATATGTACGCGAATTTGATGTGTTCTGCCTGACGCCAGCTTTAAACGAAGATGCGTATGGGCGCGGAACTTTTGTTTAACTCGGTAGTGCGTCAAAGCAGGCTTGCCTGATTGCACTACCGCCATGTTGGTACGTTTAGTTGGGTGGCGGCCTATTGGCTCATCAATACTGCCACCAGCAATCAGATTGCCATACACCACAGCCTCGTATTCTCGGCTTATTTCACGGGCTTGCAGCTTTTCAACTAAATGAGTTTGTGCAGGGATCGTTTTAGCCACCACCATTAAACCCGTGGTGTCTTTATCCAATCGATGCACTATGCCGGCACGCGGTACACTGCCTATATCAGGTACATGATTAAGTAACGCATTCAAAATTGTGCCATTGGCATTACCTGCCCCAGGATGCACAACGAGATTAGTCGGCTTATTGATGACAAGAATATGCTCGTCTTCATAGACAATGTTTAAATCAATATTCTGTGCGCTGTGTCGCTCTTGTACTTCAATGCTGGCATCGATTTCAATTAACTCTTCACCAAGTAACTTTTCTCTTGGTTTGTTCACTATCTGACCATCGACCGAGACTTGATCAGCCAATATCCAATCTTTTATTCGAGATCGTGAATAATCAGGGAACATTTCAGCCAAAGCTTGATCCAAACGTTTACCTAATAACGTTTGCGGCACCATGGCCTGTAGTTGTATTTTTTCATAGCTGGTAGACATGCAAAGGAGACCCTAGTAGTGTTTCTGAACGATTTATATGTGCATAGCCCAATACGCTGGGTTAGAATATGCAGCTGTTATCGGTTCAATAAAACCCTATTCTAACGGATTTTTGTCAGCAATGAATCGACGAACGCTTATCGCAAGCATAAATAAGAGCAAATAAGATAAATATGATGAGAAAGTTATCGTTACCCAAGATTTTTCTAGCCGCAGCGATTATCGCGATAAGTGGCTGTTCGTCCTCTCCCGATGAAGAAGAAGTCGTTGTCAATAACCGTAGTGCTCAATCTTTGTATGAAGATGCTAAAGAAAAAATGGCAATTGGTAACTTCAATGCCGCTACCGCAACCCTCAGTGCATTAGACTCAAGATACCCATTTGGCCCGTTATCGAATCAGGTTCAGTTGGACTTGATTTATGCATACTACAAATCAGGTAAAGTGAATGAAGCTATTTCGACGATTGATCGTTTCACTCGCTTAAACCCAAATCATGCTGATGTTGATTACGCTATATATATGCGTGGATTAACCAACATGGAATCTGACAAAAACTTATTCCAAGAATTGGTCGGTATTGACCGTTCAGATCGTGATCCAAGTAAATCCCGTGAAGCATTCGAAGATTTCAGACGTTTAATCGAAAAATACCCAGACAGCAAATATGCCGCAGACGCACAAAAGCGTATGCTGCACATTAAAAGTCGTCTAGCGAAGTATGAAATCGCTATTGCACGTTTTTATATGCGCCGTGAAGCATATGTAGCCGCAGCAAACCGCGGTCGTTACGTGCTGGAGTACTACCCAGATACAGATCATGTGCAAGAAGCACTAGAAATCATGGTGGAATGTTACGATCAACTTAAGCTCGATGATTTGAAAAATAACGTGATGAAAACCCTTAAACTTAACTATCCAGATAGCAGCTTTATCAGCTAGCTCGATACCTAAGTCAGTCATACAAAAAACGCGCTCAAGGCGCGTTTTTTGTATCTATATATAAGTTAACAGAGGATTATTTAAAAAATAACTGGCTGAATGGATTTAACAGCCGAGCCAAACCCGATGTGAAATGTAAGGGCTTGTCTACCATAGTAAATACCAAGCAACCTTCGTCAGCTTCAGAAAACGGCATATGTTTATTGCTACCGTCCATAATCGTAAAGTCCCCGCAATCGTAGTCAGCTAACCCGTCGCTAAATTGACCATCAATCACTAACGTAAATTCTGTCCCCTTATGTGTGTGTTCAGGTACACGGCCACCTTTTTCCATATAAATAAAGTTAGCTTGTCCTTCTTGACCTAAATCAACAGGCGCCTGCCATAACTTACCTACTAAACGCGACCAGTTGCCTGTTTTACGGGTATAGCGAGCAAGAGCTCTTGGCAGAGCAAAGTGACGCCCATCCAACTCCAATAAATTACTGACAGGTTGCACTCTGGCTGGCTCAAAATCTGCTGTTTGGGTGATTTGCAACATCATGTCTTTGAAATCTTGCTCGACAACAACTGAGTCAACAGGGGCTGCGAACACTTCTGCGCTTAGCTCTTCTTGTGCCTGTGTCGTTAACGCTTGGCAACGAGGGCACATATCGACATGAGCTGAAATCATCAGTGCCAAATTAGTCGGGCACGTGCCTTCAGCAAAAGCACGAAGGTGTGCTAATTGTGGGTGGAAATTAATCATTATCTTTTAACATCTCTTTCAGGCGTTGCAGGGCCAATCGAGTTCGAGATTTAACCGTGCCAAGAGGAATGGACAGTTGGTCTGCGACTTCTTGTTGCGATTTACCTTCAATATAAATAGCTTCGATGACAACACGTTGTTTTTGCGGCAGTTCATCAAACAACTGCCCGAGTTCTTGAAGGATAACTTGGTCATCAAGAGCAACCTCGTTAACATCTGCGGTTTGCTCACAAAGAATGGGCCACAGATCATCAGCACAAATGTCTTCTTTACGATTTCGTTGTTTGCGCAACATATCAAAGCGTATGTTGCGCGCGATGGTAAAAATCCATGTAGAAGGCGCGCCCTTATCAGCATTAAATAAGTGTGATTTCTGCCATACGTTAGACATGGTGTCTTGCACTAACTCCATGGCGAGCGCTTCGTTACCCATTTGCTTCAATGCATAAGATCGAAGTCGTGGGGCGAAATAATTGAATACCTCAGCAAAAGAACGTTTACAGCGGGCCTGCCCAACCAAAGCTAAATATGCAGACATTTCGTCAGCACAATCTTTAGGGACAACTGCATTTGAATGTTTTGATTCCAAAGGGATTCCGACAAGCATCACTTTTCACCTGTGTTTGCGATTAGGCTTTATACAGGCTTATTGGTGAAAAAGATCATTTCACCAATTGTGTCAAAAAATCGATCGTTTTGACATAGTCACTTTGCTGAATAAAATGTTGTTTTTGTTCAGCAGAAACGGGTAGAAGCTCTAACCAGCGATAGATCACCCAAATCGGATTGTCAAAACTAGGCGATGGGTACAGCGCTTGAATCTCCGGATACTTTTCAAAAATATCGACGAGTCTCTGTCGAATCAAAGATGCATCGGTTTGCGGTTGCACTTGCCAAGCGGGTAGCAAGGTACATTGCCCTAAGCGCAAACCGTCATGCTCGATGTCTATATGCTGAATTGAAAAACATTTTTCACCTTCTACAGTTATTCCAAGTAATCCATCACTTAACAGATCAAAATCAATCACCTTAACCAGGGTTCCTACCGAGTGGATATGCTCATTGCGCGTTTTATCGCCGTTAGCATTTAACATACAAATGCCAAAGCCAGTCTGCGCCGCACAGGCATCTTTAACCATGCGCACGTAACGTGGCTCAAAAATACGTAATGCCATGCGCCCTTGAGGTAATACGTGAGCGGACAATGGAAACAAAGGTAAAGTAAACATATTCAGATTTAAACAGCGATACTCTAATAGTCGTTAGTCTTTGATACGCCATGATAAAGATTTGGATCGTTGATAATGCAAAATTAGTTAAAAGGTGATCTAAAATTCGATTTAACTCCTAATACTATGGATACCCAGTCAACATTCGTCGACGAATAATGAGTACGTATAAATGGATGCAGTAGAACATTTCGTGAAATTTTATAAGAAGCTAGACAACCAGTCGCTCACCGAGCTTGCCTTGCTGTACAGCGATAACATAGTGTTTGTCGATCCGGTTAGAAAACACCAAGGCTTACCAGCCATGCGCCATTACTTCGCCCAGCTACTGCAAAATGTCAGCACATGTACATTCGACATATTACAGGTTGATAAGGCGGATCCCACAGTCACCGTCACTTGGGTGATGCATTTTAACCATCCTAAACTCAAAAGTGGTAAGACCGTCAGTGTTGATGGTATTAGCCAATTGGTCATTACTAACAATAAAATTAGTTACCAGCGGGATTATTATGATTTAGGCAGCATGCTATACGAGCATATTCCATTAATTGGCTCGTTCATCCGCTATCTCAAAGGAAGATTAGCAACATGAAACGGATGTTAGTCACAGGCGCCACTTCCGGAATAGGCGAAGCGTTAGTAAAACTCGCGGCGAACAAAGACTACAGGGTTATCGCCTGTGGACGCAACGGCGAAAAGTTAAACACACTTAGCACGATTCAAAATGTGTCAGCACTTAAGTTCGATGTTAGCGATCAACAACAAACGCTGAATGCGTTGCGACACACCAGTGCAGATATTTATGTACTTAATGCAGGCGTGTGTGAATATGTCGAAATAGACACTTTTGATCCTGCCATGTTCAGACGTGTATTCGAAGCCAATTTTTTTGGTGTGGTGAATTGCATAGATGCACTGTTACCCCAGCTCGTTACGGGTAATCAATTAGTCATAGTGGATAGCATGGCTCGCCTTCTACCGTTCACCCAGAGCCAAGCCTACGGTGCAAGTAAAGCGGCATTGCATTATCTAACTAAAACGATGGAAGTCGATTTAGCGTCCCGGGGGATCATAGTACAAAGCGTATCGCCTGGCTTCGTAGCCACCCCCCTCACAAATAAAAATGATTTTGATATGCCCATGCGTATTTCAGTGGATGAAGCCGTCGCAAGCCTATTACATGGCATAGAAAAACACACGAGCAGTATCTTTTTTCCAACGATATTCGGCATGCTACTTCGTACGCTTTATCGGCTACCGAGTTCACTCAAAGTCGCATTAAGCAAACGAATGAAGAATAACAAACAGGACGTAAATTAAGATGCGTAAGCGAATTGCCATTATCGGTAGCGGAATTTCAGGACTTACCTGTGGTTATTTACTCCACAAAAAGCATGATATCACTGTGTATGAAGCCAACGATTATATCGGCGGTCATACCGCAACAAAAGACGTCACTGTCAAAGGGCGTGATTATGCCATCGATACCGGTTTCATCGTATACAACGATTGGACTTACCCTAACTTTATAAAACTAATGGACACATTACAGGTTAAAAGTCAGCCAACTGAAATGAGCTTCAGTGTCAAAAACATGGAGCGAAACCTGGAGTACAACGGCAATACTATTAATAGCCTATTTGCTCAAAGACGTAATATTTTTCGCCCCTTTTTCTGGCGTATCGTAAGAGATCTACTGCGTTTTAATAAATTGTGTAAAGCACAAGATGCAGAAAGTATTGATAAGCAACAAAATTTATTTACCTTTCTAACCGAGCATCAGTTTAGTGACGCATTTATCTATAACTATATATTGCCAATGTGCGCGGCAATTTGGTCCACTAGCGTCGAAGATATCAAAACGTTTCCTTTCCAATTTTTCTTACGGTTTTTCAATAATCATGGCTTGCTCAATATCACGGTCCGTCCCCAGTGGTACACGCTTGTCGGCGGCTCAAGAGAATACATTGCCCCTTTAACAAAAGGATTCGCCAATAACATTCAATTACGCACCCCTGTCACGAGTGTGTCAAAACGAGAGCTCGGTTATCAAGTAAATAACGCTAACGGCAGTGCCCATTACGATGAAGTGATATTTGCCTGTCATAGCGACCAAGCACTGAGCATGCTCGATAATCCTGGTATCCCTCAGCGGGAGCTTGTCAGTAATATTTTGGGGCCGATAAAATACATTCCTAATGAGGTGATTTTGCACACAGACAGCAGCGTCCTTCCTAAGCGTAAACTTGCCTGGGCAAGCTGGAATTACGCCATAGCGAATGAAAATAAAGCCCATCAGTCCCCAGCGGTTCTCACTTACAACATGAACATTTTGCAATGTTTAGCGTCTGATACTACCTTTTGCGTCACGCTAAATGACCGCAGTAATATTGCCAAAAATACGATATTAGGGGTTTATCAATACGCTCACCCACAATTCAACGAAGCGGCTATACATGCCCAGTCGCGACGAGACGAAATATCATCCATCAATGGTTTACATTTTTGCGGCGCTTATTGGTACAACGGTTTTCATGAAGATGGGGTACGCAGTGCCTTAGATGTTTGCCAACACTTTGGTGAAATGCTTTGATGCAAAGCGCTATTTACAAAGGTCGAGTTTTTCATGCTCGCCACTTCCCTAAGAAAAATTCATTTAATTACGATATTTTTCTAATGTGGCTCAAACTTGACGAACTGAATGAAGCAGAAAAAAAAGTGCGTTATTTTTCTGCTTCACGCTGGGCACCGTTGCAATACAAACGCCAAGATTATCTAGGCGACAATAGTGAACCTCTTGAGAAAAGTGTACTGACACGCATGAGTGAGCTAGCTGCAAAGCCACTGAGTGGCGATGTGTATCTACTTGGGCAAGTTCGCACCTTTGGGTTGTATTTCAGCCCTGTCAATTTTTACTATTTACGCCAGCCTGATGGTGAATATAGTCATATGTTGGCTGAAGTCAGCAATACCCCATGGAACGAACGGCACCACTACTTAGTGGACTTAAACGATCAGCAAGACTCCCAAAAAGCGTTTCATGTATCCCCTTTCAATCCCTTGGATATGCAATATAAATGGTCGGTTATGCAACCCTCTGAAAAACTTAATTTAACGCTCAAGTGTGTCAAAGACATCACTCATTTAGATACCGGGTTGAATTTAACCCGTGTCGAATTGAACTCTAAATCAGTATTACGCGTATTGATATCAATCCCAAGCATGGCGATTAAAACGGTCGTCGGTATTTATTGGCAGGCAATAAAATTATTTATCAAACGTGTGCCGTTTTACGCCCACGCAACTCAAGGTAAGAAGTAATATGATGAACAGCGAACAGACACTGCAAGAAATAGATTCCCTTTCTTGGCAAGATAAAATCAGCCGCCAAATCATGTTGAAAATATTTGCCAGCTTGCCTGAGGGAGAAATGGTGATCAAAGAAAACGGTGTGCTGATTGATGTCTTTGGTGAAAAAGGCTCAGACCTGCATGCTGAAATTAACTTTCTCGATTTGCGAGCATATCGCCGTTTGCTTTTTGGCGGCAGTGTTGCCTCTGGCGAAACCTACACAGATGGTATGTGGACCACACCCAATTTAACCAATGTCATTCGTATTTTTGCTCGTAACTTGCCTATGCTCGATCGCTGGGAAGGCAAAATGGAATGGTTGGCTTTACCCCTTAGAAAGATTGCCCATTTAGCCAAACGCAATTCCGCCGGTCAGGCAAAAAAGAACATCGCTGATCATTACGATTTAGGCAATAAATTGTATAGCCGCTTTCTCGATCAAAGCATGATGTATTCATCAGCAATTTATCCCCATCAAGACGCTAACTTGCATCAAGCACAGCAACATAAATTGAAAACAATTTGTGAAAAGCTGCAATTAACACCAAACGACCATCTATTAGAAATTGGCACAGGATGGGGCGGTCTAGCCATTTATGCCGCTAAACATTACGGCTGCCGTGTCACGACTACCACCATCTCAGAAGAGCAATATCGCTTCGCCGAGCAATGGGTCGAACAAGAGAACTTACAGCAACAAATCACCTTGTTAAAAAAAGACTACCGCTTGTTAGACGGTCAATACGACAAACTGGTGTCAATTGAAATGATTGAAGCCGTTGGCAAGGAATATCTAGGGACATTTTTTCAGCAATGTTCAAACCGCTTAAAGAAAGACGGAATTATGCTACTGCAAGCCATCACTATCAGTGACCATCGCCTCAATAGCTATGCTAAAAGCGTAGACTTTATTCAAAAGCATATTTTCCCTGGTGGCTTCTTACCGTCTCAATTGTTAATTAATCAGCATTTAAAAAAGCACACCGACATGATGATCCGTGATCTGCATGATATCGGTTTAGACTATGCAAAAACGCTGCAACATTGGCATCAAGCCTTTAACAACAACATAGATGCGCTATCCCAAGACGGCTACGACGAGCGCTTTAGCAACATGTGGCGTTATTATTTTAGTTACTGTGAAGGTGGCTTTTTGGAGCGTACCATCAGTACCGTGCAACTAGTATTAAGTAAACCCGCCTATTCGGCACCGCTAAGTCGATAATATGATGCCATTTCCAGCGACTATCGCACTTTGCATAATGTTACTTTCCCCTGCCACATATGGTGCATCACCGATAAGCCTTTTAAAGCCCGTCGGCAGCGCTACCTTGTCGGTGGTGTTCTGGGATATTTACCATTCCACCCTATATAGCAGCGATGGCAACTACACAGACGCCCAACGACCAGTTGCACTGCAAATAGAATATCTACGGGATATCGACGCCGAGGATTTGTTAGAGGCAACTGCCGAGGAATGGGACAAACTGGCTATTGCAAAAGACGTTTATCAGCCTTGGCTTAAAAATCTCCGAGTCATTTGGCCTGATATAAAAGAACATGACACGCTTTTATTTATCCTCAAGAGTGACCAGAGCGCAGAGTTCTATTTTAACCAGACACGGCTTGGTAGCTTTGATGATAAAGACTTCGGGAGCAATTTTTTACGTATTTGGCTAGATCCAAAAGCCAGCTATCCGAAATTGCGCAAACAACTGATCGGCAAATCAAAATAGGTGACAATCATGTACTCCATAAAAGTCCTTCTTATCTCCGCAAGCCTACTGTTACTCAATGCTTGTAGCACGGCTATAGATGAATACCGAGGCTCGACCCCGACCTTCTCGCTAAAAGATTTTTTTGATGGTGAGTTAACGGCTTGGGGAATAGTGCAAGACTATTCAGGTAAGCTCACACGTCGATTCTGTGTGGATATCACCGCGACTTGGCAGGGTAATAATGGGCAATTTAACGAAGAATTTTATTTCAATGATGGTACACGCCAAACACGGATATGGGACATATCTATTAACCCTGATGGCTCAGTAATCGGCAGTGCTGGGGATGTAGTTGGCCAAGCCTCAGGTTCATCCCAAGGCAGTGCATTTAACTGGCAATACACGTTAACGGTCCCCATTGATGGAAACGAATACGATTTTGCCATTGATGATTGGATGTACGCTTTAGATGATAAACGCATGATGAATCGTTCTTACATGAAAAAATTCGGTGTGACGGTTGCCGAGTTCTCAATATTTTTTGATAAGAGTGCTCGTTTGCCTTCGTGTACTACCACGTAAACAGACGGACATTTACCGTCATGCGCAAATGCAAAACGGCCCTTGAGTTGGGCCGTTTTTTGATTTTATATTTTATGCTTACTCGACTATCGAAATAGGTTCAGACTCTTTGGCTTTACCTTGCTTAACGGCAATTTCGACTCGACGATTACGGCTTCTAGCTTGAGCGTCATCGTCACCTAACAAGGGGGCCGTATCCGCTTTCCCCACCACAGCCATTCGGCTTTCGTCAAACCCAGGCGCTTTGCGCAACTCTTCAGCTACAGCCACCGCTCGCTGCGCAGATAAGTCCCAATTTGAACGATACAATTCGTTAGAAATCACTAAGCTATCACTGTGACCTGAAATTTCAATATCACCGGGCATATCCGCCAGTAAGATACCTATTTTACGCAGAATAGGTTTAAATTGAGGTTGTAAAAATGCTGAGCCCGCAGAGAAGGAGCCATTTTCACGAATGCGAATAATCAGTTGCTGCCCCAATGATTCCATTTCAATTGCCCCATCTAGAATCTCTTTCTCTAGCTGTTGAGCAACTTTTTTCATCTTCTCGTTAGCTTCTTCTTGGCTCGCTTTAGTACTTGATGTGGATTGCTCGCTTGCAGTTTGTTGAGCTGCGCCGCCTTTTTGCTCACCTCGTTGCTTTTGACGCCCACCGGCAGAGTCTTCGTTACCGGCCTGAAATTCTAGCATTTGCTGGGTCATTTCTATGGTTTGCTGCTGGATTGTTTCAATTGGCGTTGGATCTGGCCGCCCAGGACGAAACTCCATGGCAATCACACTGGTGCCTTTGGGGATATCTTTTACTTCGATTTTATTCTGCACGCCAAACGCGAACTTCATGGAACCAGCAATTTGCTTAAATTTGAGTACATCCATTTCTGAAAACGACAACAACAAGACGAAAAAGCACATCAGCAAGGACATTAAATCGGCAAATGTACCCATCCATGCTGGCAAGCCAGCGGGTGGGCATTTTGGGCATTCGTCTTCCATGACTTATGCGTCTTCTGTTGCTTTGCCGCGTTTGCTCGCAGCTAAATAATTTTTCAATATGCCTTCGATGACCCGCGGATTTTGCCCATCAGCAATGCCAATAATGCCATCCAAAATGAGGCTTTGATTGAGTTTCTCTTCCACCGCTCGATTGCCCAACTTTTCCGCTATGGGTATACACACCACATTCGCTAATACCGCCCCGTATAGCGTGGTTAACAGGGCTACCGCCATCGCTGGACCGATTGACTTAGGATCGTCCATATTCGATAACATGGCGACCAAACCGATAAGCGTACCAATCATTCCCATGGCAGGGGCAACATCCCCCAGGCCTTTGAATATACTGGCGCCAAACTCGTGTCGTTCCGTGGTCATGGCGATGTCTTTGCCCAATGTGGCGCGTACAACATCTACATCGTGGCCATCAACCAACATATCGACGCCTTTTTGCATGAATTCATTTTCTATTTGTGCTTCTTCTAAGGCTAAAAAACCGCCTTTACGAGCGGCATCTGCCATCTCAACAATTTTTTCAATTTGCGAATCAGGTGACTCTATTTTGAACATAAACGCTTTGCCAGCAATTTTACCTGCCCCAAAGAATTGTCCTAAAGTGAACTGAGATAACACCACAAATAGACTGCCGCACACAACGATCAAAATAGATGGGACGTTAAAAAACATTCCTAAATCACCGCCTAGCACCATGGCCATGATCACGAAACCAAATGCGCCAATCATGCCAATAAGGGTTGCTAAATCCACTATGTACTCCCATCAAAAAAAATGTTTTACGCGAAATAAAAATGGAGTCGAGTTCTAAAAACGACTGTTAAATAAATTACTAATCACAAGGTATGCGTTTAGGTTATTGACTTGGTTAGTCATTTTATCGACAAAGTTGAAATAATCTATAGTCCATACGTACAAATCCTTGTCAATATAGCGCTATATCTCCTTCGCTTCTTGCCATACTCATTTAATTAAGCATTAATTCACAGCGTTCGTTCGTGCTTTGTAGGTTGAAAAAGGTTTGACCACTATTTACCCCTCAGGTAAGGTGCGCTCAACTCGTAAAGAGCATGACTAAATAGAAGCGAAACCTATGACCAGCCGTAAAAAAACCGAAAACTTAAGCTTTGAAGAATCAATGCAAGAGCTCGATGACATAGTCAATCAAATGGAAGAAGGTGAGTTGAGTTTAGAAGATGCCCTTGGGCGTTTTGAGCGCGGTATCCAATTAGCCCGCCACAGTCAAAACAAGCTCAAACAAGCTGAACAGAAAGTTCAAATATTAATGGGTCAAGACGAGCAAGCGCCGCTAGCAGACTTTGATCCCTCCAATGCCCAAGATTAAATGACCTTTGAGACCCAACAAAAACGTGTACATCAACACGTAGATACATTACTTCAAGCACAAATTTCCGGATTAGGGGATCACGCTCCGACCCTAAAAAGTGCCATGCAATACGCATTATTGATGGGCGGGAAACGTATGCGCCCGTTTCTGCTTTATGCCACAGGTGAAGCATTGGGCGTAGAAAAACAAGACCTAGATGCTCCCGCTTTGGCTCTTGAATGCGTTCATGCATACTCGTTAGTACATGATGACTTACCCGCAATGGATGACGACGACTTACGTCGCGGTCATCCCACCTGTCATATTCAATTTGACGAAGCCAGTGCCATACTCGCAGGTGATGCCTTGCAAACCCTCGCCTTTGAAATCATTGTTAACCACCCCTTATCTGATTTTGCTAATCAGCAACGAATTGAGTTAATTAGAATATTAAGCCGAGCGTCTGGCTATTCTGGTATGTGCGGCGGCCAAGCAATTGATCTTGATTCAACCAATAAACGTATTAGTCAGTCGCAGCTGGAATTGCTACACAGCAAAAAAACTGGCGCGCTTATTTTGGCGGCAGTAGAGATGGCCTGCGTACTTAGTCCGAACATAACGGATGACAGCAAAGCGCTGTTGAACAAGTATGCCCAGACCATAGGCTTAGCATTTCAAGTGCAAGACGATATCTTAGATGTAGTTGGAGACTCAGCAATTCTAGGCAAACCTCAAGGGTCTGACCAACAACAAAATAAAAGTACCTACCCTGCATTGCTTGGTATTGAAGGCGCTCAGCGTTATCTCAGTGAACTTCACCAAGAAGCACTTCAAGCTTTGCGTGCTTTGCCATACAATACACAGGTGCTGAGATCGTTCACCGATTTCGTCATTCATCGTAATCACTGATTACGAACGATACATCATCATCAAATAATAATAGTAGAAACGTACCTCATGACCCTGGATTTAGCCCACTACCCTCTTCTGGCTTTGGCGGACACACCCGAGCAACTGCGCGAGTTACCGCAAGATAAACTAAAGCAAGTAGCCAAAGAATTACGTCAATATTTACTGACTAGCGTAAGCCAAAGTAGTGGACATTTTGCCTCAGGTTTAGGCACAGTCGAATTGACGGTTGCGTTGCATTACGTTTACAACACCCCATTCGACCGTTTGATATGGGATGTGGGTCATCAAGCTTATCCGCACAAGATATTAACCGGTCGACGTGGCCGGATGCCAAGCATTCGTCAGAAAAACGGCCTACATCCATTCCCTTGGCCAAATGAAAGTGAATATGACACCTTTGCCGTGGGTCATTCATCTACGTCTATCAGCGCAGCCGTAGGTATGGCTGTCGCCGCAGAAAAAGAAGCTTTGGGCCGAAAAGTAGTGGCGGTGATTGGGGACGGCGCAATGACAGCCGGCATGGCATTTGAAGCGTTAAATCATGGCGGGGACATAGACAAAGACATGTTAGTTATTTTAAACGATAACGAAATGTCAATTTCCGAAAACGTTGGTGCGCTAAATAGCCATCTAGCCCGTCTACTAACCGGCAACTTTTTCAATTCCATTCGCGATGGCGGAAAAAAGCTGCTCAGCACAGTGCCACCCATTAAAGAATTTGCCAGCCGCGCAGAAGAACATATTAAGGGGATGGTTGTCCCTGGTACCATCTTTGAAGAACTCGGCTTTAACTATATTGGCCCTATTGACGGTCATGATGTAAATGGCGTGGTTGATACCCTAAAAAATATGCGCAATATTAAAGGCGCACAGATCCTGCATGTGGTCACCAAAAAAGGCAAAGGCTACGAGCTAGCCGAAAAAGATCCGATTAAATTTCATGCCGTACCGAAATTTAATCCATCTGCAGATGGTTTACCAAAGGCCGCTCCTAGCGATCCTACTTTTTCGAATATATTTGGTCGCTGGTTATGTGACATGGCAGACCAAGATCCTAACCTCATGGCCGTCACACCTGCCATGCGTGAAGGCTCAGGTATGGTGGAATTCTCACAGAAATATCCAAAGCAATATTTTGACGTTGCCATTGCTGAGCAACACGCAGTAACGTTCGCTGCAGGCTTGGCAAAAGAAGGTCAAAACGCCGTAGTGGCGATTTACTCAACCTTTTTGCAGCGTGCTTACGACCAACTCATTCACGACGTAGCAATACAAAACTTACCCGTGTTATTTGCCATAGACCGCGCAGGCTTAGTCGGTGCAGACGGCCCCACACACCAAGGCGCGTTTGATATCCCATTTCTACGTTGTATTCCAAACATGGTGATCATGGCCCCTGCCGATGAAAACGAATGCCGCCAGATGCTCTACACGGGTCATAAACTTGATAAGCCTGCTGCCGTAAGATACCCACGAGGTTCAGGCACAGGGGTCACGCCAGAAACGACCATGCAGGCCTTAGAAATAGGTAAGAGCCGAGCTATTCGTGCAGGGCAAAAAATAGCCATACTGAATTTTGGCGTATTATTACCTTACGCTGAAAAGGCGGCCGAGATGCTAAATGCCACTGTGATCGATATGCGCTTTGTTAAACCCCTTGATATCGAAGCGGTCAATCAAGTCGCAAGCGAGCATGAACTGCTCATTACGTTAGAAGATGGCGCCATTGCGGGCGGCGCCGGTGGTGCTGTAGCGGAATATATACTGAGTACCACACACACTAGTCGCTTACTGCAAATAGGCTTGCCAGATGCATTTATTATGCAAGGAACGCAGACTGAGATGTATGCCGAATTAGGCATGGATGATGTGGGTATTATCGCTAAGGCCCAAGCGTTTTTTAAGTAAACTTACCCCTAAGCCACTGTAAAATAGCTAACGTGTCCTCAAAGCGTTAACGCTGGGCCAATAGCCTGTCTAGGTTGTTGGCGAATGCTTGTTTCTCTTTATTCCCGTATGCACCAGGCCCACCGGTATGCACGCCACTGCTGCGCATGGTGTCCATAAAGTCACGTATATTCAAAATACTGCCAATGCTTTCTTTACTGTATAGTTCACCACGTGGGTTAAGCGCGTGAGCGCCTTTTTCAATCACTTCTGCCGCCAAGGGAATATCAGCGGTGATCACCAAATCATTAGCAACACACTGCTCAACAATGTAGTCATCTGCTACGTCAAAGCCACTTTGCACCTGAACACTGGTAATATTTTTATCAGGTGGTACAGGGATGTGTTGATTGGCCACGAGTGTCATTTCAACTTGTGTGCGCTGGGCGGCTTTAAATAAAATCTGTTTCACCAGAACTGGACAAGCGTCCGCATCAACCCAAATTTTCATGGTATTCCTTTATTTAAATTAAACTTATTTGACAATACTTTGCAGTAAAAAGAGGGATATCAGCTAGCCATTTGTTGCTAATTAGAAGCTCTAAATGTTGATCCACAATAGGATCATCATGCACAATATTAATCGATTACAGCCAACCCATGTAAAGGATTAGGTGCATAAGAATAAGCGTAAAAAAGCCAGCGAGCAGATCATCAACCATGATACCAAACCCTCCGTGCACCCGCGCATCAAGGTAGCTAATAGGCCAAGGTTTAAGAATATCAAATATACGAAACAGCACAAAACCCAGCAATAACGTTTGCCAGCTAATCGGCACCGCAATCATGGCAATTAGCATCCCGGCAATTTCATCCCATACGATAGATGAGTCATCATGTACCATCATATCTCTGGCGGTTTTATCGCATAGCCAAATACCCACTACCGACACCAACAGCGTGATCAGTAAATATCCGCTTAACGAGGTACTATAAGCCAGCAGGCACACGAGCGGTAAAGCGGCAAGGGAACCAAAGGTGCCGGGGGCTTTAGGCGCTAAGCCGCTACCGAAGCCTAATGCTAAAAAGTGTATTGGGTTAGCTAACGACACCCGTTTACGAATATGTCTATCCATTATGCTCGCTTAGCGCTATTGCTCGGCTGGGCAGAACTAAAGTGCTCAAAACCGGTTTGGCTATAAGCATAACTTTGTTCATCTAGTTTCAAATCAACTTTGCCTACGGCGCCATTAATTTGGCCAATACATGTGGCCGGCACATTGCTGCATGCCAACACTCTATCCACACTACTCTTTTGTTCTTCGCTTACAGTAAAAAGCAATTCATAATCATCCCCTGCGCTCAAAGCGTAGTGAAATGCTCGGTCTCGGTCAACCGACTCTAACAAGGCGTTAGACAAGGGTAATTTGTCTAGTTGTAAACAAGCACCACATTGAGATGCATTCAGAATATGCTTAATGTCTGCCAATAAACCATCTGAAATATCAATACAAGCACTGGCTACCCTGCGTAAACTCGTGCCTGCGAAGACTCTAGGCGTAGGATAATGTAAACGATTAAGTAAATATTCTCGGTGCTGGAGATTTTCAACTTGGACTTTATCAAGCAGTATATCTAACCCTAAGCCCGCATCACCGATAGAACCAGTAACATACACAAAATCACCTGGCTTAGCACCAGAGCGTTTTAACGCTTGATCAGCAGTCACAAAACCTTGTGCGGTAATGGTAATGGCAAGCGGACCTTGTACAGTATCACCGCCGATAAGTTGTACAGAATAATATTCAGTTAACTCTTTAAAACCATCTGAAAACGCTTGCAACCATTGCTCGTCAACATTCGGTAGTGACAAAGATAAACTCAACCAAGCTGGTTCTGCCCCCATTGCGGCCAGATCACTCAAATTTACTGCAATGGCTTTTTGTGCAATGGCCTTAGGCGACGCATCGGGTAAGAAGTGCACACCGCTGATAAGCGTATCTGTGGTGGTCGCTAATGCTTGGCCGGCAGGAATTTGGGTAATAGCGCAGTCGTCGCCGATGCCTAACAACACATCTTTACGTTGAAAGCTAACACTGCGGAAATAGGTATCGATTAATGAAAATTCTTTCACATTATTATTTTAAAAACTCTGAGATTTAAAGGGGCGCAATTGGTTGAGCAACCCCTTCAAATATAACGCTCTTTTATGACAACTCGTGTTTACGAAGGGTCTTGATTGCTTTATCTAGTACACCATTGACAAACTTATGGCTTTCTTCAGCACCGAACGATTTTGCTAGCTCAATCGCTTCATTGATGACGACTTTGTATGGCACATCAATACGCTCAACAAGTTCGTAAGTAGCCAGTCGTAAAATAGCTTTTTCAACTGGGTCAAGCTCTTCAGGCAAACGCCCCAAATAAGGCTTAATTTTAGCGTCCAACTCAGCTGTTTTACGCACGACTGCACGCAACAGCTCAAGAAAATACTCAGTATCAACCTCTTGCATATTATTGCTAGTAACAATACTCAGCTCTATCTGATCGAGTGGATTTTTTGACATCTGCCAAGAATAAACGGCTTGAACCGCGAGTTCTCTAGCTTTACGACGGGCTGCTGGTTTCACCTACTTTGCCCCTTCGATATTGGCCATTACGTTAACCATTTCCAATGCACCTAGTGCAGCTTCAGCGCCTTTGTTACCGGCTTTTGTCCCTGAACGTTCAATTGCTTGTTCAATACTGTCAGTGGTAATAACGCCAAAAGACACTGGAATACCGTACTCAAGAGACACCTGAGCCAAACCTTTATTACATTCACCAGCAACAAATTCAAAATGAGGTGTGCCACCACGGATAACCGCACCTAAGGCAATAATCGCATCGAACGTGCCTTTTTCGGCTAATTTTTTAGCTGCAATTGGCAACTCATAAGCACCGGGAACACGCACCAAAGTGATATCTTGGTCGTTTACCTCACCGTGACGCTCTAGTGTATCTAGTGCACCATCAACCAAACTTTCAACAACGAAACTGTTGAAACGTGACACAACTATCGCAAATTTTTTGCCTGTTGCGCGAATATTACCTTCAATGACATTCATGCTTAATTAGCCTTAACTATAAAAAATGGCGCGTATAATAGCACATAGCAATTTGATCCCAAACAGCTTAATGCAGCGATTATAAATTGCACATTTAGCGTGATAAAAACAAACAACGCCTGATAGTCAGGCGTTGTTTAGTAAATGATTAAGCCAAAAGCGGTTAATCGACGTATTCAACCACTTCTAGGCCGTAACCTGATAAGGCGTGATACTTTTTAGGTCGACTCAATAGGCGCATCTTTTTAACGCCTAAACTAGCCAATATCTGACTGCCAACGCCAACTGTACGAGATGTTCCGGTCCAAGCTGCACCAAGGGGTTTTTCGCCCGCATCTTCGGCTTGAAATTGCGTGACTTGCGTTAATAAATCTTCATCTTTACCAAGTAAAACCAACACACCGCCTTCGGTAGCGATACGGGTTAATGCTTGGGGTAAATTCATGCTGCGCTCAATAGCACGCTCAGAACCTAATAAATCGCTCAAAGTGTTGTGCAAGTGAACGCGCACCAAGGTGGGCTCTTCCGGCTTAATTTCGCCTTTGCACAAAGCAAAATGCACTTGATTATCAATAGAGTCTTTGTAGGTCACTAAATCAAACTCACCGTATTCGGTAGGCAGCTTGCACTTAGCGACCTGCTCGATAGTCGTTTCATTCAAATTACGGTATTCAATTAAATCTGCAATGGTGCCAATTTTAAGATCATGTTTTTTAGCGAACTCTTGTAGTTCAGGGCCCCGGGCCATGGTGCCATCTTCGTTTAGAACTTCAACGATAACGGATGCTGGCTCTAGGCCCGCCAAACGTGGTAAATCAACCCCGGCTTCAGTGTGCCCGGCGCGATTCAATACGCCGCCTTCTTTCGCAATCAAGGGGAAAATATGACCTGGCTGTACAATGTCGTTGGCTGTTGCTTCTGGTGCAACGGCAGCCAAAATAGTACGCGCACGATCCGCAGCAGAAATACCTGTGGTGACACCTTCTCGGGCTTCGATAGACACAGTAAAATTAGTCGAGAACTGTGCACCATTGTTGTCGACCATCAAAGGTAAATTCAAACGTTTACAACGCTCAGCGGTCATGGGTAAACACACCAACCCCCGTGCATGGGTAACCATAAAGTTAATGTCTTTGGCCGTTACGTGCTCGGCGGCCATAATGATATCGCCTTCATTTTCACGGTCTTCGTCATCCATCAAGATAACCATTTTTCCTAGACGAATGTCTTCGATAATTTCCGCTGTTGTATTCATTGGCATAATGTAATGATTCTTTATTGTTGTTTCGTGGGGTTAAGCAGTTATCTGCGTATGTAATTGTGTGCTACAAACACACCACTGGTCCGTCAGCATGTGTCCTAACGTAAAAAACCGTTCTCGGCTAAAAACGCCATGCTGATGTCTGATTTTTGTTGGCCCGTTTCTGCGGCTTTATCACCCAGCATCAAACGCTCTAGGTAACGCGCGACCACGTCCACTTCTAAATTGATTTTAGTACCTTTTTTATAACCACCAATAATGGTCTCTTGCAAGCTATGAGGAATAAGGGTTATTAAGAATTTGGCTCCATCAACCGCATTCACCGTTAAACTCACGCCATCGACTGTTATTGAGCCTTTTTCAGCTAGGTACCTGGCTAATTCGTCAGGCGCTTGAACCCATATTTCGACGTAGCGCCCTACCGGATTAATTGACTGCACTTCGCCCACACCATCAACGTGTCCGCTGACGATATGTCCGCCAAAACGAGACGTAGGTAACATGGCTTTCTCTAGGTTAACTTTACTGCCCGCTTGGTAATTAGCAAAGCCGCTACGTTTGATCGTTTCGTGCGATACATCTGCACTAAAGCCGCTGGTGCTGATATCCACTACCGTCAAACACACGCCATTATTGGCAATACTGTCACCTAGGGCGACGTCCGACATATCCAGTTTATTCACCCGTATGCTGAGGCGAATATCGTCGCCGGTTGGCGTTAAGGATTCAATGTGCCCAACATCTTCTATTATTCCGGTAAACATAATGTCTTTTCACTTATCTTAAACGTGCTAAAAGCAACTACTGGGAATTAACCCCATCGTATACGCTACACCGCGTAGGGTTGCTTAAACAATATTGTGTAATTTATGTAAAGTAGGCCGTCAGTTTCAGATCAGGCCCAACGTGACGTACATCACGCCATTGTAATGCAAAAGCTTGCTGCATTTGGGTTAATTCGTCCACTGCAAATAAATCTCGCCCTTTATCCCCTAATAGTTTGGGCGCTTGATACAAAATCAATTCATCAATCAATTTATTCTGTAATAAAGCACCTGCAAGCTTAGCGCCCGCCTCTACCCAAACACTGTTAAAGCCACGTTGTCCAAGGTGTTGCATCACATCTTGCAAGTCAAGTTGCGCCCCTTTTGACTTGGCTTGGTACTGTTCAACGTGAGAGGGGAATTCAGCCGAGTTCAACTGGCTATTGATGAGCACGATGGGTGACGATAAGCTAAATAAATGTAAATCTGGGTGCATTTGGTTACGACCATCCAATAATACTCGGCTGGGCTGTCGTAATTCATCAATGGCAATATCCTCCATAGCAAAACCTAATTCACCGTGGCGAACAGTTAAAGATGGGTTGTCAGCTAGCACAGTGCCCGAACCGGAAAGGATCGCACAACTTCTAGCTCGATGACGCTGCACATCTTGCCGTGCAAGTGGCCCAGTTATCCACTGGCTCAATCCATTGTGAAGGGCTGTTTTGCCATCCAAGCTCGAGGCCAGTTTAACGGTTATCCAGGGGTGCCCGGTCGTCATACGCTTAATAAAACCTCGGTTTAAGCGCTTGGCTTCATTTTCGAGTAAGCCACTGCTTACCTCTACACCTGCGGCGTTTAATTTTTTCAGACCATTGCCGGCCACTAAAGGGTTAGGGTCAACCATAGCCGCCACAACCCGCTTAATACCTGCATTTAGCAGAGCTTGCGCGCAGGGGCCTGTGCGTCCATGGTGGCTGCAAGGCTCCAAGGTTACGTATGCGGTTGCGCCGTTAGCTTGCTCGCCTGCTTCAGCCAAGGCATGTATTTCAGCGTGAGCAGTACCGGCTTTTTTATGCCAGCCTTGGCCGATAATATGACCTTGGGAGTCGGTAATGACACAGCCCACGTTAGGGTTGGGAGAAGTCGTATATTGGCCTTTTTCAGCCAAACGAATGGCCAATGCCATCATTTTCGCGTCATGCGCTGTGAATTGCGTCACTGTAAAACCTTATAATTCAACTCGTACCCACAAAATTCCACTCAGCAGGTTAGTCACCTAAACGAGCGATCTCTTCGCCAAACTCACGGATATCTTCAAAGGAACGGTACACAGAGGCAAAGCGCACATAAGCGACTTTATCTAACTCTTTGAGCGCATCCATTATCAAGTTACCGAGAAATTCACTGGTGATCTCACGCTCACCCGTGGCACGCATGGACGATTTGAGGCGGCTAATGCATTGCTCTACTTGTTCGGTACTCACCGGGCGCTTTTCCAGGGCGCGCTGCAAACCCGCACGCAACTTGTCTTCGTTAAAGGGTTCGCGCGAACCATCACGCTTGACCACACGGGGCATGACTAACTCGGCCATTTCGAAAGTCGTGAAGCGCTCTTTACACATAGTACATTCGCGACGACGACGCACTTGATGCCCGTCAGCGACTAAGCGAGAGTCAATCACCTTGGTTTCTTGGATAGAACAGAAGGGACAAAACATAGTGTTCTCTTGTACTGTGGAAATGTCAGTAAATTAGCAAAAAAACGCGGAAGTTGATAGGAGTATGAAAGAGGACATATTAGGCCACACGGTTAAGCTGCTTAGCAAATCAACTCGCTCAAGGTTGGATCTGCTGTAATAATCCCTGAGGAACAAAAATACTTGCGGCAGCAATCACGCTATTATCTTCAACAGACACCACTCGACTATTGATCTTAACTCCCCGATGCGTTGCTACTAATGTACCTGTGAGCACATAATCCATATTCGTTTGGCCGTTTAATTTTTGACCATCGCGAGACAACGCTAGATCACCCATGGCAGACACTTCGATATATTTAGTCATTTTAAAATCTACGACGCTTACACCGTAACTAGGTAATTCAGTGGCCAACCCTTCGGCAAACTGATTACCTAGGCTACTGGAACTCCTCAATGTCTCATTGAAATCAACAAAACTTGCCACCCCTACGGTTGATCCCTCAAGTGCAGTAAATTTAGCTAACTTACCAGCCAGCTGCCGTGTGTAATCACTGAGTTGCACTTTACTATTAGCAAAAATACCACCATGACTTGAGGTGTACCGGCCTAGTTCATTTGATTCTATTGAAGCGCTCTGTGCAGGACCCGGAACCTTTTTCTCCTTTAAAGCATAATAACGCTGGGTACGTGCTAATTTTTGTAACTCAGTCATAAGCAGCGCTAATTCTTCTGGGGAATCAGCTAATGGTGCTAATGGGTTCGAGTAAGAAGTGTTGCCACTATTTACGTTGCTAACATTAATGGCAGTATTTGACGTACTAGAATTACGAGAATTGACCATTTGCGAACCATTTACTGCAATGCTTTTATTTTCTACTTCCGTCTCATCATCTTGAATATATTGCGGTTGGCCTCGCATATATTGCTCAAGAGAAGGCGAATTTCCTATCACCGACATGGTGCTTAGAGCATCGATTAAAAAGGCTAAATTTTCCTCACTTTTAACCAACTTTTCGAGGGCTGTTTTTTGCGTTTTCCACTCAATTTTTTGCTGTTCGAGCAAGCTTTTCAATTCAAGATATTGTGGATCGCTCGTATCTACAGTAATACCATCTTGATCACTAAACATTGAACAACCTGTCAAGGACACTAAGATTATTGCGTTACAGAAATGTATTAGCGCATTGCAAGATAAAGAGGCAAGATTTGAAATAGATTTACACACGATAATTACCCAATCATTTGATTAAACATTATATTATCTTCCGTCGAATTCAGCTTAGCTTTTTTCACTTTGCTTGAATTTAAGACTGATACCGGAATTACCCTTGCTACCGTGCAACGCGTTTACTACACTGGCAGGAATAAAGCCTTGGGCACTTGATAGTACTTTTTTAGTATCAATAGACACCATACGAGCATTCACTATTACACCATCTTGGTGCTTAACCATAGTACCGCCCATGACATACTGTACTGGCATATCAGGGTTTAGCTCTTCGTAATCACGACTGAAGTTGAAATCGCCTGATGGGGTAACGCGAATGTAATCTGAGCTTTTGAAGTCCAAAACATTTAGCCCAAACTGATGTAGTTCATGCATGAAGCTTTCAGCCAACTGATTGCCTAATAAGTCCGTTTCGTCAAAATTACCATCTAGGTAAACGAAACTAGTGACACCGATATCCATACTGTTATCGGGTGTGTCCATATTGGCAATTAACTCTTGCATTATCCCCTGTACATAGTGATTTACGTCACCCACTTCCACACGCTTGTAAATGTCAGACATGCGCTGGTTATTAAAGCGACTGCCTTGAGGCATGTTCAGTTCAACTGGACTATTAGCGGATTTATCTTCCACGTCCTCATCATTTGAGAAAAAACTTGAACAAGACGTGCTGAATAAACAAATTAGCGGCACAGCGAAAAGGTTTGTAGTTTTCATGATTAAACTCACTTTTTATAATGACGAGCGATAAAGCTTGTTATGCTTTATTTGGATTTGATTGGCGTTCAATCCAATAACGCTATTCGGAATATTATCTGACACCGCAGCGATAACGGTTCCCTCGCGCAAATCCAATAACCGGGCATTAACCGTAGTCGTTTGATTGCCTTGCAGTAGAGTTCCCACGACCATATAACGCACATTAATGTCTTTACTGATGTCGGCACTATCACGACTGAGTAATCGCTCGTGATCCTTAAACAATTGCACCTGATTAGCTGCGCGTATCTCCACTACGTTAAAACCTCGCTGTGTCGATACAGTTAACATACTCTCTTGTAACTGCAGGCCAAGCATATTCAAAGAATGATTAGCTTGAGACAGTGCTAGGCTTTCTAGTTCAGTAAAACTCACCACCGCCAAATTCCCGTATTCAATAGGCGGCAAGTTACCGAACAGCCTATTTGCGACTTGCTCTGTGTGCATTAATAAAGGCTCTTCGGCCACAACCTGCCCTACTTCGGCATCTTCTTGCCATGAAGGTAGATGGGAACACCCCATTAAAGAAAGTAACAATAGGCTTAATAAGATCTTCAAAACATCTGCTCCGCTTTCGGTGCCCACTGAGGTTAGGCATACGCATTGAATACGCTAATTTTTGGTCAAAGCGTCAAAAAACGGCGCTTAAACTGTTCATACTAACGGTTTCAGCAAATTTCAGGCCATAAAAAAATCCGCTGAGGAAACCTCAACGGATTTTTATGATTAGAACGCAATTTGTAAGCAACTTAGCAATTGACGTCGAACATTGGTGTTCGACCTCAAATACTCATTACCGAAATTAGTTTTAGCCGTAAACGGGGAACTCACCGCAAAGGGCCAGTACTTCACCTTTTATGCGTTCGATGACTGATTCGTCTTCGATGTTGTCGATAACATCACAAATCCAAGTCGCCACTTGCTTCGCTTGGGCTTCTTTGAAACCACGGCGGGTGATGGCCGGAGAACCGATACGTAAACCACTGGTCACAAACGGAGAGCGTGGGTCGTTTGGTACTGAGTTTTTGTTTACTGTGATGTTAGCGCGCCCCAGAGCTGCATCCGCATCTTTACCTGTGATGTCTTTCGCAATCAAATCAAGTAAGAACAAATGATTGTCAGTGCCACCAGATACTATGTTGTAACCGCGTTCTTGCATCACGCTAACCATTGCCTTGGCGTTAACTAAGACTTGCTGTTGGTATTCTTTAAAATCTGGTTGTAGCGCTTCTTTAAAGGCAACGGCTTTAGCCGCGATCACGTGGCACAAAGGACCCCCTTGATTACCAGGGAATACTGAACTGTTGAGCTTTTTATAGATAGCTTCATCACCACAGGCTGATAAAATCAAGCCACCACGTGGGCCCGCTAAGGTTTTATGGGTTGTGGTAGTGACAACGTGTGCGTGCGGTAACGGGTTAGGATACAAACCTGCTGCGACTAAGCCCGCTACGTGAGCCATATCCACTAACAAGTATGCACCTACTTTGTCCGCAATTTCGCGGAAACGCTGCCAATCGACAATGCCTGAGTATGCAGAAAAGCCACCGATGATCATTTTCGGTTTGTGTTCAACCGCTAGTGCTTCCACTACGTCGTAATCAATTTTGCCGGTTTGCTCATCGATACCGTACTGTACTGCATTATAGGTTTTACCAGAGAAGCTAACGTGGGCGCCGTGGGTCAAGTGACCACCGTGCGCTAAGCTCATGCCTAGTACGGTATCACCAGCTTCAAGTAACGCCATAAATACCGCTGAGTTAGCTTGAGAGCCAGAATGAGGTTGTACGTTTGCGTAGTCACAACCGAATAATTGATTTGCCCGAGCAATGGCTAAATCTTCAGCCACGTCTACGTATTCACAGCCGCCGTAATAGCGTTTGTGTGGGTAACCTTCAGCGTATTTATTGGTTAACTGTGAACCTTGGGCTTCAAGCACCCGGGGACTACAGTAGTTTTCAGAGGCGATCAGCTCAATGTGATCTTCTTGGCGCTGGGTTTCTTGCGCGATAGCTTGACTCAATTCGGGATCAAAATCGGCAATATTCATGTCACGTGATAACATCAGGTCTCCTCAGGGGCGCCCGCTACACTTGCTTAATAGAAATAGCTAAACCGTTACGCTGTGGTCTATCAAGAATCAACATTCTCAACAGACACTTAACGCCATGGCTGCAAATTCCATCAAACGCAATGCTACGCTGGCTATTTAAGTGCTTAAAAGAGCGCACATTCTAGTCATTTTGCACTTTTTGTACATAGCTTTTATGCAATCTTCTATAACCGAATAATGTAAAGAAGGATCACCACTGTTTAAGTGGTGAACCAGTCAGCCTACACACACTCTGCGTCAGGGGTGAATTTCAGGCCAATTTGGCGACGAATTTCATCCATGGTTTGCATCACAGCAAGGCTGTCGTGATGGGGCATGTATTCACTGCAAATTTGCTTTTTGGCAATCATATTCATGGCTTCTTCAATTTGATATTCAAAGCCGTTAATGCGGTGGGCAAATTCAATTACTTCATCTTGCATATCTTCTTGCTGCAATATCGCTTTATTACCGTTCCAGAACATATACGGCAAAACAATGCGCCCTTTGCTGCCCATTAAGGTCATAGAGTTACTCGCCTGGGCGGCAATCGTACAGGTAAACTGGGCGAAGCGCCCTGATGGATAACGCATGTTGACCAGCGTATTTTCATCTACCTGATGGTTGCCAAAGTCACTCATTGCTCGAATTTCACTTGGGTGTTCTTGCATGAATAATTGGCTCAGAGTAATGCTATACACGCCTAAATCGAGTAACGCCCCGCCCCCTAGATTTGGGTCGTGCAGGCGGTGCCCTTGCTCATCACCAAAAGCAAAACCAATATCCGAGCAAATATATTGCAGTTCACCGATACGTCCCTCATCAAGCCACAGTTGCACTTGTTCGAAACACGGCATAAAGCGGCTCCACAATCCTTCTTGCAGCAATAAGTTTTTTTCTTTGGCTAAGGCTATTAACTGTTCCGTTTGCGCAGCATTGATGGTCAGTGGTTTTTCCATGAGTACATGTTTGCCCGCCTCTAAGCACATTTTGGCCTGCTGATAATGCAAGCTCTGGGGCGTAGCAATGTAAACTACATCCACCTTGTCATCACTCAGTAGCCCTTCATAGCTGCCATAGGCTATAGGTGTGTTCTGCTTTTGGGTAGCATATTTGTCAGCAAACGCTTGCGCCTTAATAAGACTGCGACTGGCCACGGCATAGAGTGAGCCTTGTGTTGAAGGAACTAACGCGTCAGCGAACATATCTGCGATTGAGCCAGGGCCGATAATGCCCCAATTAAGTGATGTCATGTTACTCCTTCATCTGAATGGTGCGCCACGTGGCATACGTCGGCGAAAGTAAATTAAACCTGTTGCGAGCTTTTGCTGCCAGGCTACCGTGATTGAGTGCTCCGCCTATGGGCACTCAGTTTGTGGCGATGACTCGCACGGGCATCGGTTAAGGGTTAGAAAGTCGATACATCAGAACCGCTGTTTTCTCGATGTTTTGCTTAAACGTGGTCATGTCGGCGACTTCATCTTTGGTGTGACCCCCCTTGCCCATCAAGCCTAAGCCGTCAATGGCCATTTTGACATGCCCTGCGGTAAACGAAATATCGGCCGCTCCTGCATTACGAGGGTTAACGGCTGTTACTGGGCCATAACCTAAGTCCACGCTTACCTGACTGTATTGGGCAAGCAACGACTTATTACCCTTGGTTTCTTTCATCGGAGGGTAACCTTCGTCAAAGCTAAACGTTGCATTCGTTTGCGCTAGGTGCTGGCCAACAATATTCTGCATGATTTTTTGTGCTTGTATAAGCTGCTCGGTAGATGCCGCACGTAAGCCACCTTTAACCGTGGCATTTTGCGCAACCACATTGGTTTTACCAAAAGCACTGACGTCATCTCCGCCATTGCTCTGATCCACCCGTGTACCACCAGCAATCACCCCAGGGTTAAAACTGAGTAAAGGTAAGTCGGCTAACTGCAAACGAAAAGCCTGTAAAATACGCGCCATCTCAAATATTGCCCCGTCGCCGACTTTATCGGTAAATATTTGCGAAGAATGGGCGGCATTACCTGACGTACTTACCTGCCACGTTGCCGCACCGCGTCTTGCGGTAACTGCGGTTTGAATATCGCCGTCGGCGTCTTCAAACCCAAGGGCAACATCCGCCCATATTGCTGCATCTATCAAGGCCTTTTTTGATTTCGCCAATGGACGACCGCTGGACTCTTCATCTCCGGTCAGCACCACTTTAATATTTAAGCGTTGTAACATGCCTTGCGCTTTTAACGATTTGATGGCCGCTAGCATGATCACATTACCGCCTTTCATATCAGAAATACCCGGACCCGCAATGTGCTCGCTATTTATCTCTTTGGTCTGTTGAAAGCTGTCATTTTTGGCGAAAACCGTGTCTAAGTGGCCAATCAGCAATAATTTTTGCCCTTTGGGATGTGTTTTCGACTCATAGGTTGCGACCAAGTGCCCAGCGCGATTAAATTCACTGCCATCGACCCACTCGGTTTTAAAACCAAGGGCGTCATATTCGTCTCTAAGTATCTCCCCCACCTTCTTAACACCAGCAAAATTCATGGTCCCGCTATTGATATTAACCGTTTTGATCAACAAAGCTTTGGCGCTATCTAGCTCTTGGCCTGCTTGGGTAACCAAGGCATTTTCGACTAAGCGACTCGCGAATACAGGTTGGCAAGTCAGCCCAGCACAAATAATGAAAACAGCTGATTTTTTTAACATAGCACTCTCTTTTAAAACTCAAGGATAAGGCAAATACTACGCGAGAGACATCAGGGATGCACATCGAATTTTGTCAAATAATGTGTGCCGTTTACGGCTGCTTTTTTAGCCCCGCGTAACAGCGAAATGTTATGTCATATCAACAAGATATTTCTCACCTAAACGTGCTTAAATGGCCCAAAGCAGACAAATCAAAAAATAGTCGTCCCTTAGGCTTTCATCACCTATGCCCAGTGTTTACAATAGGCCAAATTTTATGGAGTAATTTACATCATGGCGCAATACGTATATAGCATGAATCGCGTGGGCAAAATCGTGCCCCCGAACAAGTTTATTCTTAAAGACATTTCCCTCAGTTTCTTCCACGGTGCCAAAATTGGCGTATTGGGGGTAAACGGTTCAGGTAAATCGACCCTGCTCAAAATTATGGCCGGTATCGATAAGGAAATCGAAGGAGAAGCCATTCCACAAGCGGGCTTAAAAATTGGTTACTTGCCCCAAGAGCCGCAACTAGATCAAAGTAAAGATGTGCGCGGTAATATCGAAGAAGCCGTGGCTGATGTGGTACACGCACTTAAACGCATAGAAGAAGTCTACGCCGCATACGCCGAAGAAGATGCTGATTTTGACGCCCTAGCCAAAGAGCAAGGTGAGTTAGAAGCGATTATTCAAAGCAAAGACGGCCATAACCTAGACAATGCCCTTGAGCGTGCCGCCGATGCCCTGCGTTTACCGCCTTGGGACGCCGACGTCAGTAAATTGTCTGGTGGTGAGCGCCGCCGCGTTGCTCTGTGTCGTTTATTACTTGAAAAGCCTGATATGTTGCTGCTCGATGAGCCAACCAACCACTTGGACGCAGAATCGGTTGCTTGGTTAGAACGCTTCTTACACGATTACGAAGGTACCGTTGTGGCCATTACCCATGACCGTTATTTCTTGGATAACGTCGCAGGTTGGATCCTCGAGCTTGACCGTGGCCAAGGTATTCCATGGGAAGGCAACTACTCCTCTTGGTTAGAGCAAAAAGACGCTCGTTTAAAACAAGAAGAAAAAACCGAAAGTGCCCGCCAGAAATCGATTAAAACCGAATTAGAATGGGTGCGTTCCAATGCTAAAGGTCGTCAATCAAAAAGCAAAGCCCGTATGGCACGTTTTGAAGAGCTCAGCACTGGCGATTACCAAAAGCGTAACGAAACCAACGAACTGTTTATCCCGCCGGGAGAGCGTTTGGGCGAACAGGTTATTGAAGTCAATAATTTGCGTAAAAGCTACGGCGAGCGCTTATTGATCGACGATTTAACCTTTGCTATGCCAAAAGGCGCTATCGTCGGGATAGTCGGACCCAACGGCGCGGGTAAATCAACTCTGTTCAGAATGTTAAGTGGCGAAGAACAAGCAGATTCCGGCGACGTCATAGTCGGTAAAACCGTGAAACTTGCCAGTGTCGACCAGTTCCGCGACCACATGGATGGCAACAATACTGTTTATAAAGAAATTTCTGATGATTCAGACATCATTCGTATCGGTAACTTCGAGTTAAATAGCCGCGCCTATTGCAGCCGTTTTAACTTCAAAGGAAACGACCAACAAAAATTCATCAAAGATTTATCTGGCGGTGAACGTAACCGCGTACATTTAGCCAAATTACTCAAGGCTGGCGGCAATGTGCTGTTACTCGATGAACCGACCAATGACTTAGATGTGGAAACGTTACGGGCGCTCGAGAATGCATTATTAGAGTTCCCCGGTTGCGCCATGGTTATTTCCCATGATCGTTGGTTCTTAGACCGAATTGCCACCCATATCATGGATTACCGTGACGAAGGAAAAATTAATTTCTTCGCGGGTAACTACTCTGAATACACCACTTGGCTTAAAGAAACCCAAGGCAAAGATGTCATTGAACCTCATCGCTTGAAGTACAAAAAAATCAGTAAATAGTCTAGGCTAAAGTCGATATTAACAACCTTTTTAGTCAACCTGATGTAAGAGTCGCTGAGGATAACCCGATGCGGCTTTTTTATTTATCCCTCTAGCTTGAAATAACTGTAAAACCGTGCAAAATCGCCAAAAGATCAAGAAGGGTACGTACACCCTCTACTAACGGATGATGACCATGTATTTTCGCGTTCAAGTACGCAAGTTTTGTCGGTCCTTAAGCGGCTATTTTTGGGCATCATGCACATTTGTCCTGGCTACCCTTTTTGCTATGTTAGTGAGCAATGTATTCGCCCCAGGCGAAGCCTTGTGGTTATTTTTACCCGCCGTATTGATTGTCTCTGCATACAAAAGCAAAACGGCCGCCATATTGTTTGCCGTTAGTGCCTTGTGTGTAGTCAGCTATATTTATCGTCATCAGATCCCCTATGCTTTTCTGTCCGCATTTTCGTTACAGGGAGTGTGGTTTTTATGCCTGAGCACTACATTAAGTGTTTTGCTTACGCACCGCTCTCGCCAACTGAAACAGGCGGCATTTAGCGAGAACCCTAAGCTGCTCAGTACAGACAGTAACGGCAAAATCATCACTGATGTACTTGAGCGTTTTGCCGTATTTATGGGGGTTATCACCCCTGACGGTATTTTGCGCGAGGCCAATAAAACCGCATTGTTGTCTGCATCCTTAAAAGAAAGTGACGTGATAGGTTTACCCTTCGAACAAACGTATTGGTGGGCCCATGACGAGAACGTGCAGCAACTTATTCGCCGCGCCATCAATAAAGCCAAACACGGTGTCCCCTCACGCTTTGATACCATGGCCCGTGTTACCGATGGCGAGCTTATCGATATAGATTTTATGCTGCATCCTATTTTTGATGAGCATGGCAGTGTCATGCAACTTATCCCGTCGGGCATCGACATTACTAACCGCAAACGCACAGAGCGCAACTCAGCTATGCTCACTCAGGTCAGCGCAGATCTGCTCAGCGCCAGTAATTTAGAGAGAATTAAAACGATAATTACCGATAATCTGGTTCGTCATCTAAATTTAAGCGCCTGTATGTTTTGCGAAGCTCACACTATTTCAGAACGTCTGACTATCACGCATCATTGGCAAAATACACCGCAACATAATGTATTTAGCGATGCCGATGAAATCCCTTTTGAAGTTGCTATGTGCCAAAAAGAAAACCTCCCCTTAGTGGTAAACGATGTCACTAAAGATCCCCAGTACGCAACCGCTGATTATCAGCAAAGAGCCATAGGCGCCATGATTTGCGTGCCCATCAGTTTAGGTAAGAAAAATTATTTTGTGCTGAGCGTATATCGCGATACACCCTATAACTGGCGAGAAGACGAAATAGAACTGGTGATTGAATTCACCCGGCGTTTTTGGTTAAGAACAGAACACTTAAGGGTGTTAGATACATTGCGCGCCAGCAAAGCCACCCTAGATTTGACGTTAGAAGCAGCTCAGGTGGGTGATTGGGATCTCGATTTAACTAACGACACATCAAAGCGCTCGTTACACCATGATCGCTGTTTTGGTTACAATGAAGCGATCCCCGAAGATCAATGGGCCATCAAGGATTTTATGCAACATGTACATCCTGAAGATCGCCAAGAAGTCGAAAACAAATTCGCCCGTGCAATTGAGCAACTCATTGATTTTCGCTGTGAATGCCGAGTAATTTGGCCCGACGAAAGCATACACTGGATAGCCATTCACGGCAGTTTATATAAGCCCCATGAAGGCAAACCTAATCGTATGTTAGGCATAGTGGCCGATATTAGTGAGCGCAAACGCACCGAAGCCTTACAAGTTGCACAGACCAATGCACTAGCACTTATGGCCCAAGAAGCGCCATTAAATGTTGTATTAACCACATTGCTGATATCGTTAGAGGAACATTCTAAAAACGGCATGATAGGTACGATCATGTTGGTAGATGAACATACTCATACACTACGACTTGTAGCAGGACCAAGTCTTCCAGCTTTGTATATTGAACAAATAGACGGCTTAAGTATTGATGCACAAATGGGCGCCTGTGGTACATCGGCGGCGACTAAGCAAGCGGTATTTGTGCCCGACATCGCTTCAGATCCCTCATGGACTAAATACCGCGAGATAGCGCTTTCGCACAATTTACGCGCCTGTTGGTCATTGCCCATCATCTCAGGAAAAGATGTACTGGGTGTGTTTGCTATGTATTACCCAGCGCCTCAGTCACTAGACCAAGTTGATTTCGAAGGTCTCGACATCATCATGCGCACCGCAGAGCTCGTGATTAAACGCCGCCAAGATGAGCAGGCCATGCGTCTCAGTGAAGAACGCTTTCGCGCAGTAGCCGACAATATACCGCAGATGGCATGGATGGCAAACGCCCAAGGTGAAATTGAGTGGTTTAATCAGCGACTCCTGTCATATACAGGTACCACCTTGGAGCAAAATCTGCAGGGTGGCTGGAAAGCTCACCATCACCCAGATTATGAACAAGCCGTATTTGCTAAGTTTGCTCGATGTCTAGAACAAGGCATCAACTGGGAAGACACTTTTCCACTTAAAGACCGCGACGGAAATTACCGCTGGTTTTTGTCACGTATGAACGCAATCCATGACCAAGATGGCAAGTTAGTACGCTTCTTCGGCACAAATACCGACGTCACCGAACAGCGTAAAATGGCAGAAAAACTGACCAAACTGACCAACAAGCTGTCGGTAGCAGATAAACGCAAAGACGAGTTTCTGGCCACCTTGGCCCATGAGCTGCGTAACCCACTTGCTCCTTTACTTAATTCGATGGAGCTGATCCGCAACGATCAAACTGAGCCAGACAAGATTCAAGCAGCTGTGGTTACTATGGAGCGCCAAGTGGTTCAAATGGTTCGCTTAATTGATGACTTGCTGGATATTAGCCGCATCACCAAAGACAAACTCTCCCTAAAGCGCGAATCGATAGAGCTTGGGAAGATAATTGAGCATGCAGTTGAAATGGCCAGCCCATATGTCAACCGTTTAGGGCATACGCTACAAGTGGTCTTACCCCAAGATATTATCCATTTACAAGCCGATCCCGCTCGTTTAGCCCAAGTATTAGGCAACCTGCTCAATAATGCGTGTAAATACACGCCCAAGAAAGGGCACATTACCCTGAGCGTGGTACAAGAAAACAAACAGGTAAAAATCTGCGTCAAAGATAACGGCTTGGGGATCAGCGCAGATATGAGCACACGGGTATTTGAACTATTTACCCAAGTGGAGCATCATCTAGAGCAATCCGAAGGCGGCCTCGGCATAGGGCTTTCGTTGGTAAAGCGCTTAGTTGAAATGCATGGTGGTCATGTTGAGTGCCGTAGTAACGGTTTAGGTTGTGGCAGTGAATTTATCGTTTATTTGCCCTGTGAAGCAACCAATACTACGCGTAGTATCCCCACAAAAAGCCTGAAAAAATCGACCATTAATAGAGCCCTTAATGTGCTCATAGTGGACGACAACCAAGACAGCGCCGACAGCATGCAAATGTTACTCGACATGCATGAGCACAACACTCGCGTGGTATATGACGGAGAACAAGCCCTAATAGCCGCCGATGAATACAGACCCGACGTAATATTGCTCGATATCGGTTTGCCCATACTCGATGGTTACCAAGTGTGTGAAGCCATTCGAAAACTGGATTGGGGTAAAGATATCACCATCATCGCGCTGACAGGCTGGGGACAAGAGGAAGACAGACGTAAATCGAGCGAAGCAGGCTTTAACCACCATATGGTTAAACCTATCACCTTGAGTGCTTTACTTGAATTATTAGCCGAAGTGTCCCCTCAATCAAACTAGATTAAGGGGATGTTTAGTCCAAGATTGAACGAGACTAACTGAGCATGACCAACAAACTCGGTGGCAGCGCTTTAAAGTCAAAAGCCATCGCCACGCTCAAAGCTGTAATGGTTAAAATAGAAAAGCCAAATATTTGTCTCGCCCACACCACCAGCTCAATATTCTTACGATAGCCCCTGAGCGCCATAAATAACCACCATAAACTCGTCACGCAAGCCAAACTCATAAAAGTTAATCCTGTATAACCACTCAATGGTAGTAGTGCACTGACAATAGCAAACACCGCTATATACAATACAATATGCAACTTGGTTTTCGCGATCCCTTGGGCCACCGGTAACACTGGAATGTTGGCCTTGGCGTAGTCATCAAAGCGAAATATAGCGATGGCATAAGAATGCGGCATTTGCCACAAACTGAACATCAACAAAAGAATGCCTGCACCAGCATCAAACTGGCCGCTGGCGGCGCAATACCCCACAACCGGGGGCACCGCACCTGACAAGCTGCCTACTAATGTGCCGTAAACCGAATGACGCTTCATGTATAAACTATATACCCCAACGTACACCACATAACCAAGCACAGCAAAACCCACTGCTATGTTATTGGTGTAGTGAATGAGCAAGCCAAATCCCAACGCTCCTAGGGCTAAACCAAACTGCAACGCATGGGAAATAGTGACATCACCGGTGACGGTAGCCCGCTTACAGGTGCGCTGCATTTTGCCGTCTATGTCTTTATCGATACAGTTATTAATCACACAGCCAGAGGCCACCACGAGCGATAAGCCTAACACTGTCATCATCATCAAAAGCCCATCGATCTCCCCCCGGGAGGCAAGCAAAAAACCACCCGCTACGGAAATCAAATTGCCCATAATGATGCCTGGCTTCGTAATATTTAGATAACGTTTGATTGTCATGGTGGCCTCCCTTTACATCATCATTGCGTTGGCGCTATAGATAATCCAAATGGATAATCCAACGACCATGACAATAATCAGTGCGGTAAACAAAAACGCAAAGGTATCCATACGTCCACGGACCGAAAAATCGAGATGCAAAAAGTACTTCAAATGCACCACGATTTGTACAACGGCCAGCGCTATTACACTGTAAAAGGTGGTGGCTTTGCTAAAGTTACCGGTCATCACGATCCAAAATGGGATCGCGGTCAACACCACAGATAATACAAAGCCAATTAAATACGATTTTACGCTGCCGTGAGCAGCGCCTTCTGCTGAATGACTCATCACATTGCCCCTAATAAATAAACAACAGTGAATACACAGACCCACACGATATCCAAGAAATGCCAGAATAAGCTCAGGCAGCCCAAGCGGGTAACGGTTTGTGTGCCTAAGCCGCGTTTTAATACCTCAAACACCATGACTAGCATCCAAATTAAACCCGCGGTAACGTGCAAACCATGCATGCCGACTAAGGCAAAAAACGAGCTTAAAAAGGCACTGCGATCGGGACCGTTTCCTTCTACGATTAAATGATGAAATTCATACACTTCCATGGAAATAAACACGCACCCCAACGCCATAGTGACCAACAACCACAACAGGGTACCTGCGCGGTTTTGATTGTGGGCACACAACAGCGCGAAGCCATAAGTGATACTACTGACTAACAAAGCCGCAGTTTCAATCGCCACGAAATTAAGGTCGAATATATCTTTACCTGATACGCCGCCATCGGTGTTCATGAACAACACCGCGTAGGTGGCAAAAACGGAAGCAAACAAGATGCAGTCCGTCATCAAGTACAGCCAAAAGCCGAATAAGGTATTACCCGAGGTATCATGATGTTCACCATGTCCCCCGTCATGATGCTCGGTATCTAAACCGTGCTCAGGGACAAATTTTAGGGTTTCTGGTACCGCGCTCATACGAGTTCCTCCTTCACCGTTGCGACATTCGCAAGGTGAGCCTGTTCAATTTCGGCAATTTCCTGGGGCTCAACATAATAATCCACATCGCTGGCGTAACAGCGGGCAATTAAGGCCACTACCATACCCACTGAGCCAACTATCGCTAACCACCAAATATGCCAAATTAAGGCAAAACCCACTATGCCCAGCGCGCCGGCTATTTGCATGCCTGCCGCTGTATTTCGAGGCATATGAATAGGTAAGTACTCATCTGGCGCTTGATACTCTATGCCTTTATCTTTCATATCGGTAAATGCATCTATGTCGTGCACCTTAGGTAAGGTGGCAAAATTATAAAACTGCGGTGGTGATGCCGTTGACCATTCAAGGGTATGGCCGTTCCACGGATCGCCATCTAAGTCAGGGTTTTGCTCACGATCACGAATGCTCACGTACAACTGGACGAATTGCAGAATGATGCCAACAAAAATGATCACCGCGCCTAACGCTGCTATATACAACCAAATGTTCCAATCTGGGTTGTTCGTGTGATTAAGGCGACGGGTCATACCTAAAAAGCCCAATACGTAAAGCGGCATAAAGGCCACATAGAAACCAACCTGCCAGCACCAGAACGAATATTTACCTAAGCGCTCGTTCAGATGAAAGCCCGTTGCTTTAGGGAACCAAAACGCGAAACCGGCCATGTAGCCAAATACTGCGCCACCTATGATGGTGTTATGGAAATGCGCCACAAGAAACAAACTATTGTGTAGTACGTAATCTGCCCCAGGTACTGCCAGTAATACCCCTGTCATACCTCCTATGCTGAAGGTCACCATAAAACCTAAGGTCCACAAAACAGGCACTGTGATACGCAAACGTCCGCGATACATAGTAAATAGCCAATTGAATAATTTGACTCCTGTGGGTATGGCAATAATCATAGTCATCACGCCAAAGAAAGCGTTCACATCAGCACTTGAGCCCATGGTGAAGAAGTGATGTAACCACACCACAAAACCAAGGATAGAGATCGCACCGCTGGCCCACACCATTGAGGTGTAACCAAACAAACGTTTGCCGGTGAAAGTCGAAATTACTTCTGAGAAAATACCAAAAGCCGGTAAGACTAAAATGTAAACTTCAGGATGACCCCAAGCCCAGAAAAGGTTGATATACATCATGGCGTTACCGCCGCCGTCGTTGGTAAAAAAGTGGAAATCCAAATAACGGTCTAAGGTCAATAAACCCAGTACGGCGGTTAGAATTGGAAAAGAGGCCACAATCAAGATATTTGCCCAGGTACATGTCCAGGTGAAGATCGGCATTTGCATTAACTTCATACCCGGCGCACGCATTTTGAACACAGTGACAAGAAAGTTAACCCCTGTGAGCAAAGTTCCTATGCCGGATATCTGCAAGGCCCAAATATAATAATCGACCCCTACCCCAGGGCTAAACGACATCTCCGATAATGGCGGGTATGCCAACCAACCGGTTTTCGCAAATTCCCCTAAACCTAAAGAGATATTAATCAATACGGCACCTGAGGCTGTAAGCCAAAAGCTCAGGTTATTCATAAAGGGGAATGCCACATCACGGGCGCCAATTTGCAAAGGCAACACTATGTTCATCAAACCAATCATAAAAGGCATGGCCATGAAGATGATCATGATGATGCCGTGGGCGGTAAATATTTGGTCGTAGTGTTCTGGGGGCAAGTACCCCTCAGAGCCATTGGTGGCGATCGCGAGTTGTGCACGCATCATAATGGCATCAGAGAAGCCACGAATAAGCATAACGAGCGCCAAAATGATGTACATCATACCAAGGCGTTTGTGATCCACCGAGGTGAGCCAGTTATTCCACAGCACACCCCATTTTTCATATTTTGTGATAAGGCCAACAACAGCCAAGCCGATGACACCAATCACGGCCAGCGTTACCATAATAATGGGTTCGTGGTACGGAATGGCGTCAAGGGTAAGATTTCCTAATAGCGACATAATTAGTCCTCCGCCTGCATGTGCATTTGAGCTGAATGCTCAGATTGTTCGTGATGATCCATGGTGCCCATAAACTGCATCACAACATGGTTGAATAGTTCACTTTCCACTGACCCGAAGTAGTCCACCGGGTTGTTTTCGCTAGGCAGAGCCAATTGCGCATAACGCTCATCAGTAAGGATTGCAGGACTATGCTTAACGGCAAGCACCCATTCATCGAATGCTTGTTCGCTCGGCTTAGCGATCGCGTTAAATTTCATACCGGTGAAACCAGCACCACTGTAATTGGCAGAAATGCCGTCGAATTGCCCTGCTTCATTGGCAATCAAGTTGACACGCGTTGTCATACCCGCCATGGAGTATATTTGACTACCCAATTGCGGAATGAAGAATGAGTTCATAGTGGTATCAGACGTGATCTTAAATTCCACGGGTACATCTTTCGGGAAAACCACTTCATTTACCGTGGCAATACCTTGCTCGGGGTATATGAATAGCCATTTCCAATTCAGCGAGACCACTTGAATGGTGATAGGTTTATGGTCGTGCTCTAACGCTTTGTACGGGTCAAGCTTTTGCGTGGAATACCAAGTGAGGGTGCCCAAAATGGCAATAATAACAATCGGAATTAACCACACCACCACTTCAATCTTGGTGGAATGCGCCCATTTAGGATCATAAATCTCTTGCTCACGTCCCTCACGGTAACGCCAAGCAAAATATAACGTCATTCCAATAACCGGAATAACTACCAGCAGCATCAAGACCGTTGCCACCACAATTAAATACTTTTCATCGATGCCTACCTGACCTTTTGGATCAAGCACACCACCTTCACAGCCCGACAATAGCAATAGACTTGCCGTCAAAGCCGAATAACCTAACTTACGGATTAACAAAGGAATTCCCCTACCCACATTATTTATAGCACTGCCTTTAGTGAATCAGGCAGAATCAAACTCCGGCCATGCCGGACTTAACGCGTGAGCGGGCTCAAGATAAAATAAGTGTAAAAATATCTGCAATGGATCTGTATCAGGCGTGATGCGCAAAACTCAGCACATGATTGACACAAAATAGAAGCAACAGCTTATTTAACGATTTGAGCCGCTAAGAAAATAAGGGAGGAGCGCGTGATCCATGGGCAGACGGCACTTGGCTGATAACTGCGGGAACAATAAATAGGGGTTTGGGTTTGGCCGCCAGGTTACGCAACACATAATCAGGCACTAGATTTAATAGCCACAGATAATGTTGTGCAAAATAACCACTAAGGACCATTACCCATAAAAATAGCGCGGTACTGAGTAAATCAAAAGACGAGAAGTCTAAGGCTAAGCCGACAAACTCCGCACCTTCGTAGAAACCGCCAAGAAAAACGGTAAACGATCCGAACAGCCCAATAACACCAGTCACAAAGCACACCTTCGCTAAAAGCGAATGACGTGATAGCTTCATCAACGCTCTACTGCGTCGCTTGAAACTGTGTGAATGGGGGGCTTGTTGATTCAACGTTTAATCCAAGGGGCTTAACACACGTTAAAACACGCCATATTGATCTGCGACATGCTTCACTCATTTTTTGATGCGCGGATACTAGCAAATACAATTCCACGGCACAAAGCACAACCAGCGATAAATTGTAAATATTCGTTATTAAAATCATGCATTTACAAAAATTAAACAATTAAAGATCGTATAAATAACAATCGACATCTGGCGATGAGAATCATTCTTATGAGCAATATGACTGAGCACATTGTGAATCTTGATTTACATATCGATAATTATCAGTTTACTATGCTTAACTAACGGCAAGGTTAAGGCTACAAATACACACAATAAAACGCCTTAATTGCCCTATCGGCAGACCCAAAACACGCAAGGAAAATAAGATGAAAACAGCGCTTATGACATTGGTAGTATCAATAGCATCACTTCATACCATGACAGCACGAGCAAATGACGTTCCCCAGCAGCAACTCGCAAACGTCAAAGATAAAGTCATCGCTTGGCGCCGTGACATTCATCAGCATCCCGAGCTCGGTAACCGAGAAACTCGCACCGCAGAAATGGCCGCATCACATCTTGAGCAATTAGGCATACAGGTCGAGCGTAATATTGCGTACACAGGAGTTGTCGGCATATTAACCGGCGATTTACCCGGCCCCACGGTCATGTTACGTGCCGATATGGACGCCCTACCTGTTACTGAAAAAGGTGATTTACCCTTTAAATCAACCCTAACGACCCATTACCGAGGAGTCGATGTGGGTATTATGCATGCCTGTGGTCACGATACACACGTGGCGATGTTGATGGGAGCGGCAGAAGTATTAGCCGGTATGAAAAAGCAGTTACGCGGTAAAGTGATGTTCGTTTTTCAACCCGCGGAAGAAGGGGCGCCAGAAGGTGAAGAAGGCGGCGCAGAACTGATGCTAAAACAGGGTATATTCAAAAAACACAAACCTGAGGTAGCATTTGGTCTACATATTACATCTGGTCTGAACACAGGGTATCTTGGTTATCGTAGTGGCCCGTTTATGGCCAGCGCAGACCGATTTGAAATTACTATTCACGGCGAGCAAACGCATGGCTCAACGCCTTGGAATGGAGTAGATCCTATTTCGGCAGCGGCCCAAGTTGTAACCGGCATTAACCACATTATAAGCCGTCAAATCGACATCACCAAAGAGCCCGCCATTATATCATTTGGCAAAATATCCGGCGGTGTGCGTAATAATATCATTCCCGAGGAAGTCGAAATGGTGGGCACCATACGTAACTTCGATATGGACAATCGACAACGCATTTTTGATAAAATTAAACATACCGCTACTCACATTGCAGCTTCGTCTGGCGCAACGGCAGAGGTCGACATTATTGAAGGATATCCAGTGACGATCAACAATCCCGCCTTGACGGCGCAAATGTTGCCAAGTTTACACAAGCTGGCTGGTGAGGATAAGGTTGTAGTAACCCCGAAAATAACCGGTGCCGAGGACTTCTCGTTCTACGCACTCGAGATCCCAAGCTTGTTTGTATTTTTAGGGGCTACGCCCCAAGACCAAGATGCCAGCAAAGCCGCCAGTAACCACTCCCCCTATTTTTTTGCCGACGAAGACGCACTTCATTTAGGCACAGCTGCGCTAACTCAGTTGACGTTAGATTATATGGCACAAGCTAATTAGTTGACCGTAAAGCAATATAAGAATCATCTCGCAACATTTCTGAGCGAAGCTAGTGGTATTCTTATATTGCTGTTTTTTATCAAAAACGGCATGATCCTGTCGCTAATTTACGGTGTGATGTTGTGATAATGACCAGTGATATAAGAGAATGATTTAGGAATGCCAACACAAAGTGTTATCCCTGCCAAACAACAACGCAGTCAAGACACCCAGCGGAATCTAATGAACGCGGTACATCATTGCCTACAAAGTAAATTTTTTGAGCATATCAGTATCAAAGAATTGTGTGAGCATGCCAATGTGTCTGTGGGGACCTTTTATCGGCGCTTTAAGAATAAAGACACATTATTACCACTTCTATATCAGGATTTCGGCCGAGATCTAATCGCTTGGATTGACGCCCTAGAACAAAATCAGTACGCCTCTTTATCACATGCGGTTAGCGGTGTTACTCAACAATGCCATGATTTCTTTGCCGCCAATCGTAGCTTATTTCGTACCATACATCTTAACTCCCGCCTGCATTCAGACCTGGTGGTAGGCGAAGCGCTGGTCGACAGACGAGAAGTGTACACCCGTATTGCCAATATTTTACTCAGATTCAGTGCCAATATCACAGCGGCAGATAAAACCGCAGCGGTTAATTTGGTCATATTCACCTTGATCAGTACCTTACTGGATAAAGTACTTTATCCACAAATTACCCCGGCCATCGCGTGCGAATTAGATTCACAGGCGTTATGCGATGAATTGCCAAAAATGTTAATGCTTTATTTATGTAACAAGCAAAATACCTAAACGTGTATGGACTGGATGGATGTGAAGTTTTTAGCATCAATCAACAGCATACTGAAATTTATCCAAATAGAGATTGATCAAAAATCATTCATAAAACGGTAGCAGTATCATGAAACTCACTAGAATAATGGCCTTACTCGGGCCAGGTATCGTTTGGGCCGCCACTAGCATTGGCGTATCACATATCGTTCAAGCCACCCGTGCGGGCGCCGATTTCGGTTTCGCCTTACTGGGCTTCATATTATTGGCCCATGTGGTGAAATACCCTTTTTTCCTGTTTGGTCCTAAATACGCAGGCTTAACCGGAAAAAGCTTACTTGATGGTTATCGTTCAGTCGGCAAGTGGGCGTTTTATTTATTTCTGGCCTTAACCTTCCTCACCATGTTTTTTGTCCAATCTGGTGTGACAATCGTCACCGCAGCACTGGCGATGAACCTGTTTGGTGATGTGCTATCCCTTTCCCAGTGGGCAGCGTTGGTATTGGGTATTGTATGCGCCGTACTTTTGATTGGGCATTACAAAGTACTCAATACCATGCTTAAATGGATGATGTTAATTCTGGTTGTTTGTAGCGTAATCGCTTGGTTTGCTGCGATCGGACGCTTGGGCTTTACCCCATCAGTGGATGCCCCTACGATTAGCTTAGGTGCCGCGGCCAGCATTGCGTTTATCGTTGCGCTTATCGGCTGGATGCCCACAGCCATTGAAGTATCAGTGTGGCATTCCCTGTGGATTTTATCTCGAGGCGCCAAGCCCGGTGCCGAAAACGCCAAGAATGCCACCACCGACTTTAATATCGGTTATGGGGTTAGCTTATTATTGGCTATCATCTTTTTATGGTTAGGTGCCTTATTGATGTTTGGCCAAGGCGATGGTTTCGCTGATTCTGCCGCCGCATTTGCCGGTCAATTGGTCAGTATATATAGTACGGCTTTGGGAGATTGGAGCTGGTTGTTAATGGCCATAGTGACCTTTGTGGCACTATTTTCAACCACCTTTGCTGTTGCTGATGGTTTCCCGCAAGTGTGGAAGCGAGCCTATGAATTAAACCGTGATAAAGCAACAAATACAAACTTGGCACCTACCCAGACATCCCCCGCTGCCCCTAAAAGCCGGGGCGGCGGCATCGTTTATTTGCTGTCGTTAGCCATTTTAGCCATAGGTAGCTGGTGGATCATTACCGATTTTAGCGCCGACATTAAAGCCTTGTTGGATTTTGTTACCACGGTTTCGTTTGTTAGCGCGCCCATATATGCCTGGTTAAATTATAAGGTGATGATGGGCGCTGACGTTAGCCCAGAGCACAAACCTCAAGGTGCGTTTCGTATCTATACCCTGACCTGCCTAACAATCTTAACCCTATTTAGTGTGTTTTTTGTATGCTGGAAAACGCTAGGATAAAACCACCCGGTTTTCAGCACGAACACCTACCCCCAGTTCAATCATACCGTCATCCCTGATGACGGTATCAATCTAATATAATGAGGACGTGTTATGAACATTACCGGTCGTTGCCACTGCGGCGAACTAGAATTTAGTGCAGTTGTCGATCCTGAAAAAGCCATGATATGCCATTGTGCCGATTGCCAAGTATTGTCTGCCAGTGCTTTTCGCACAGTCGTTGTCACCGAACTTGATGGGTTAACGTTTACCAAAGGCAAACCTAAGGAATACGTCAAGATCGCGCAAAGTGGCAACCATCGCGCTCAAGGATTTTGTGAGCATTGTGGCACTGGCATTTATGCCTCTGCCGTGGGCGACGAGCCTAAGATCTATAATCTGCGCATAGGGGCAATCGAGCAGCGCCACGCACTCCCCCCCAAACGACAAATTTGGTCTAGCGCCGCACTTAAATGGTTGCCCAGCATAAAAGACTTGCCCAGTTTCGATAAAGGCCCTATTTAACGTCCTCTACGATAATCCCTTTATTACCAGATGAACTGTAAATATTACAGTCCATCTGGTAATTGTTACCTTGAATAAAACCTTCCAACTGAACTTGTAAATCCACCTAATCGTCCCTAGCTAGTATACTGTAGGCGCTGAAAAGCTTGCATTCATGCTGGCTTACTCTTTGCGTATATCGAAAGCATTAACTATTTTTGAATAGTCAGTGTGAGTACTCTGTCAGGTACGTTTCATACCCCTAACAAGGGTAAAAACGGCTTAACAAGCACTTCTCATTTGACCTATTCGCATTCACTAGTAGGGAGAGCATCATGCTTGCAGGTTTACGAGACATTCAACGATTTACCATAGCAGCAACAGACGGCGATATCGGTATCATCAAAGACTTTTTGTTTGATGACCGAGCTTGGACGGTTCGATACATGTATGTCGATACGCACAAATGGCTGCCCCTAGGGGAGAAAGTGCTTATTTCTCCCATATCCTTGAGAGAAATTGACACAGAGGATGAAAAAATCCACGTTGCTTTAAGCAAGCAACAAGTTAAAGACAGCCCTTCCATCGATGAAGAAAAAACCGTATCTCGGGAATACGAGGAGATATTGTTTTCCTATCTAGGTTACGGTTACTACTGGACTGGGCCTGGGGCTTGGGGCGAATATGCCCACCCCACGGCATTGGTTAATCAACAGGCTCTCGAACAAGCAAACAGCAATCTACAGGAACATGAAAAGAGCCACGCAAATCATTTGCGCTCTATTGATGAGTTGCAAGGTTACGATGTTATCGCTGGTGGCGAAACCGTTGGGCATATTCATGATTTAATTTTGGATACCGAAAACTGGGAAGTGCCCATGCTGGTCATCGACACGCACAATTGGTTGCCAGGTGGTAAGAAGCTACTGTTAGCGCCTAAACATATCAACGACATTAACTGGCTAGAGCAACGGGTACACTGTACCTTACCCGCTGAAGATATCGAACATTGCCCTGAGTGCGATCATGACTTGTTAAACGATCTTGACTATAAACTTAAGGTCAAACGTACGTTGCAAAGTTTACCAAAAATCTAGACGGAACTTCATTAAACAGGCAATAAAGAGCGACGTTCAGCACGCTCTTTATTGCACATTCACCATCAGCTACGTAACACATTTTGCGTAAAAGCCTGACAGCCGGAGAACATCATGCAGCAAGCCTCCCCTTATCTAAAAAGCCTGACCTTAGATGGCGAAAAATTTTCCTATTACGCCCTCGATAGCCTAGCTAACACACACGACATTAAGCGTTTACCTTTTGCCGCTAAAATTTTACTCGAAAATTTATTACGTCACAGCCAAGAAAGCTTTGTGCAAGACGAGGACATACAAAAACTCGCAAATTGGGATATCAATGACAGCGATTCCACTGAGATCGCGTTTGTCCCCTCTCGAGTGGTATTGCAAGATTTTACCGGCGTACCCGCCGTCGTAGACTTAGCTGCCATGCGCGATGCCATGGTCGACTTAGGTGGAGATCCACAAAAAATCAACCCGCTAAAACCAGTAGAACTGGTGATTGATCACTCTGTTATGGTGGATTATTTCGCCCAAAGCGACGCCTTTGATAAAAATACTGCCAAAGAAGTTGAGCGCAACAAAGAACGTTATCAATTTCTGCGCTGGGGCCAAAAAGCGTTCAATAATTTCAAAGTGGTTCCTCCGGGTAAAGGCATAGTGCATCAGGTCAACCTGGAATACTTAGCCCGAGTTACGTTTATAGAAGAACAGGAAGACCAGACACTGCTCTACCCCGATACGTTAGTCGGCACAGATTCCCATACCACCATGATCAACGGCCTAGGTGTTTTAGGTTGGGGCGTGGGTGGCATTGAAGCTGAAGCCGCTATGCTCGGCCAACCTGTCACCATGCTTATCCCTGAGGTCGTCGGCATGGAGATCACAGGAGCATTGCCTCCTGGCACCACTGCAACCGATTTAGTGCTAACGATTACCCAGAAACTGCGTGAGTTTGGTGTAGTGGGTAAGTTTGTGGAATTTTACGGCGAAGGGATCAAACAGTTAACCATCGCCGATCGAGCAACCATCGCCAACATGGCTCCTGAATACGGGGCAACCTGTGGCATATTTCCACTCGATGAACAAACCGAAACCTACTTGCGCTTAACGGGCCGCGAAGAGCGCAACATAAAACTGATTAAAGCTTATGCCCAAGCGCAAGGCATGTGGGGCTCTGAAGCCCAGAACAGTGCTATTTATCACGCTAATCTGCACATCGACTTAGCTGAAGTGGTGACGTCCATCGCTGGGCCCAAACGTCCCCAAGACAGGATCCCTCTAACCGAGGCGGCAAGCCAGTTCAGCGCTTGGTTATCTGAGCAAGAGAAGCTCATTCTCAGCACTGATGATCCCGAAAAAGGACGTTTTGAATCAGAAGGTGGCCACCAAGCTGAAAAAAGCGAAAATTCCGCTCAGGTTGAATACAACGGACAACGTTTTAGCTTAAACGACGGTGCAGTGGTGATTGCTGCCATTACCAGTTGTACGAATACCTCCAACCCCTCTGTATTAATAGCGGCGGGCTTACTGGCCAAAAAAGCCAGTGAACTGGGATTGTCTGTTAAACCTTGGGTCAAAACCAGCTTTGCACCGGGCTCACAAGTTGTCACCGAATATCTAAACAAAGCGAACCTCACCCATGAACTGGAAAACTTAGGATTTCACCTAGTGGGTTATGGCTGCACTACCTGTATCGGTAATTCAGGCCCGCTACCAGAACCTATCAGCGCTGCGATCCGTAAAGAAAAACTGAATGTCACGTCGGTTCTTTCCGGTAATCGTAACTTTGAAGGGCGTATTCATTCCGATGTAAAAGCAAATTATCTGGCATCGCCGCCGTTGGTTATTGCCTATGCTCTAGCAGGCAACATGCAGATTGATTTACTTAAAGAACCCCTTGGCACCAGTCATGAAGGCAAGCCAATTTACCTGCGTGATATTTGGCCCACCAATGACGAAATTCAAACCTTGGTTACTGAGGTGGTGAACAGTGAGATGTTCTCGGAACGCTATAGCCATATTTTTGAGGGGGATGAGACCTGGAACAATTTAGATGTCGTCGATAGCGAACAGTATAATTGGCCTGAATCTACCTACGTGAAAAAACCAACCTTCTTTGACGGCATTCAACAACAACCTGAGGCCATTAGCGCCATTGAAAACGCCCGCTGTTTATTGAAACTTGGCGACAGTGTTACCACGGATCATATATCTCCTGCGGGCAGCATAGCGCCCGATGGCCCAGCAGCGCAATATCTGCAAGCCCATGGCGTAGATGAGCACGACTTTAACTCGTTTGGTTCTCGTCGGGGTAACCACGAAATTATGATGCGCGGCACATTTGCCAACGTTAGATTAAAAAATCAGTTAGCACCCGGTACCGAAGGCGGCTGGACACGCTTTCAACCATCAAAAGAACAGATGTCTGTTTTTGACGCCGCCATGCAGTATCAAGAACAAGGTACCCCCACTGTCGTGATCGCCGGTAAAGAGTACGGCACAGGAAGTTCCAGAGATTGGGCCGCAAAAGGTCCACTGTTACTCGGCGTAAAAGCCGTGATTGCCGAAAGTTACGAGCGGATCCATCGGTCAAATTTGATTGGCATGGGAATTCTGCCGTTGCAATTTAATCCAGGTGACAGTGCCGCCAGCTTAAAACTCGATGGTACCGAGCAATATTCTATCAGTGCCGTTGATAGCGGGCAGAAGGAGGTGACTGTATCGGTCAAAGGCGAGCAAAATGAGTTTAGCTTTGTTGCAAAAATTCGCATTGATACACCCAATGAGTTTAGTTATTTCAGCGACGGCGGCATACTTCAGTACGTGCTGCGTAGTTTAAATAAAGACGTATGATCCCCTAGATACTGAACAAAAGTAACTAATCAGCCGACCCCATTTCTAGGGTCGGCTTTTTTGTATTTAACGCTTCACCACCAGCCAGCCCATTTTTTAACCAAGTAAAATATCGTCATTGATCCAGTATAAGTTTCAGTTTGCACTATTTCGCTGTCCCCCTACCAAACATAAGCATTTGATTAAATAGATTTTTTATATTATCCATCAAAAAATAATATTGGCATGAGAATCGCTTAATAATACTTATGCAAAGACTCACGATATTCACCAAGATAAGTGAATTCTTAAAATTAAAGGATAAAACCATGAAAACTAAATTGATAAGCACATTAAAGACATTGATAAACTCAGCAGCATTGGTGGCTATTCTGGTACTGGGCCTGACTTCATGCGCGACTATCGACGGTGCAGGACACGATATTGAAAGCGCAGGCGAAGCCGTTCAAGACGCAGCCAACGAATAATGTGTCCCACCATAAAAGATAGCTGACAATGTCGTTCATCTGCGTTTGAAAGAATACAGCTCGGTATTCTGTCTGAAAATAGAGACAGCGATTGACAATGGTAACGTTAAATAGAGTATGTATATGGCTAAAGCATTAAATTTAGCCAACTGCTTTGTTACCCATTTACGTCAGGTGCAGCAATTTCTGGGGGAATGCATGTGGTGTTAACCAAGCTTCGATATGCCTCGATATCTAGTACTAAGAATTACTCACTAAAATAAATACCAACCAATAAAATATGGTTTCAGGTTAGCCAAATTAAACGATAACGTGTTAATACTGACAGCCTGATGTTACGTGTTTTTTATAGCGTAACGCTAGAATGACTGCGCAGATAAATACCTGCATCTTCTACTGACAAGGGTTTACTGAAATAATGCCCCTGTATAATATCGCAGCCCATATCCCGTAGTATATCCACCTGAAACTGATGTTCCACACCTTCTGCCACCAGACTCAGACCTAAACTTTTCCCTAAGGTGATGATGGCACGCACAATCCCTTCATCGCGTTTAATCGGTAAATCATCAGAATATGGTATATCAAGCTTATTCTGCGGCGTCAGATCATCAATAAATATACCGTCGATTTTTAAGGTATTAATGGGTAAATTTCGAAGATAACTCATCGAAGAATACCCGGTGCCAAAATCATCAATAGCGACGTTTACCCCTAGCTTGCGTAAAGCATTAAGTACATTCACCGCCAATTCAGTTGACGCAATAAAGGTATTTTCAGTAATTTCGATTTCTAAATGCTGCGCGGCTAATCCTGAACGTTTTAAAGCGTCTTCGATGAGTTCAAGGCAATGTGCGCCTATCAAAAATGATGCTGGCAAATTAACCGCGACCGGCACTATATTAATCCCGCTTTGTTGCCAAAGCGCATTTTGCTGACACGCCTGATTTAATACCCATACACTGATAGATTCAATTAACCCTATGTCTTCAGCGATGGGTAAAAAGACCGAAGGATGAACCGACTCCTGTCCATTGTCCCAACGAATGAGCGCTTCTAAACCACTTACGGTCTCGCCCTGAATATTCACTTTTGGTTGGTATACCAGCTCAAATCTTTGCTGTGCTACGGCTTCACGCAATTGCGTTTCAAGTGACAAACGCCAAATTGATTCACTGAGCATATCTTTATCAAAGAATTGAAATTGGCCGGGACCGCGTTCTTTAGCTTTATACATACTGGTATCAGCATGCTTGAGCAAGCTAGATGCATCATCTCCATCCAGAGGGAAACAAGCAATACCGATACTGGTCGAAATATGTAATTGATGCCCGGCTACCGTAAGCGGCAGGCTCAGGGTGGCGATAATGTCTTTTGCCAACGCATTGATCGTGCTGACACTTTGCGCATCTTCGACCAAAATAACGAATTCATCGCCGCCCCATCGCCCGACCACTTCGTTGGAATTCAGTTTTCGTTGCAGTTTTTTAGCGACCTCGATTAGTAGCTTATCCCCCATGAAATGTCCCAAACTGTCGTTGATCACTTTGAAACGATCAAGGTCGAGAAACATTAATGCTAAATGGCTACCACTGTGTTTCGATCTCTCAATTGCATTCGCAATATTTTCAGTCAGTAGATGACGATTAGGCAGCTGGGTTAAGGCGTCAAAATTTGCTCTATGGTAAAGCTGCTCAGTACGTAATTGCACCAAACTTTCTAGATGTCCACTGTGTTCACTGAGTTTAAATTGATGCTCTTCGATGGTATCTAACATGGAATTAACGCCATTGACCAAACGCCCAATTTCATCTTCTCGGCGGTTAAATATGCGCTGGTGATAACGTCCTTCTTTGGCAACATAATCCACCAGATTAATTAAACGTTTCACTGGGAACTGTAAGCGCCTCTGCATACGCCAATTTAAAAAATAAGCCAATACCGAACCAAGTATAAAAACCCAAAATACCAATTGTGCGTAATGGCGCTGTTGTGCTTGTAACGACAGGGTATCTGCCGACAGAACTATATAGCCAAGCACGTCCTGTTCGAAGGTAATTTCTTGCATTAAATACAAGTTATCGGCACGAAAGAAATAACCGGGCTCAATCGTATCTGGGGCAATATCTATGTCCCCTTCATCTCGGTTGTAGCCGGCGAAAACGTTTTTACGGGGATCTAAGATCTGGGCATAACGTACAGCCTGTATCTTTGCCAATGACGCCAAAATCGTTTGCCCTGCTCTCTCATCATTAAATAATAAGGCAGAGCGACTGACCGCAGAAAGTAAGGATGCATTGCTGTCCATGGTTTTCACTAAATTGTCGCGGTAATCGTCCACAAAAGCGGAATAAATTAACAACGCAGCAATCGCTAATATCAATAAATTAGTGCTGATAATCGCGATCAGTTGCTTTTGAAAAAACGAAGCTTGTTTGATCTTAGAAAAAATCACTTTCCTGCAATCCTTGCCAATTTAAGCAACTCAGAACTTGCTTTCACTTGTACGTTAGCCAACTGTACTAAGTCGAATTCGAAACGCACCTTATTAGCCTGAGTGTAAAAGCGAATAGCACTATTACTTTGCTGCACATCTAATGATTCAAGCACAATAACCGCTCGCGTAATCTGAGGTAAAAATGATTCCACTGGCGTTTGAAGATAAGCCATATGGCAGTGCTTGGCATTGTTAACATGGCTGAGGGCTATTTTACGCTCTGCGTTACTCTGGTTATACTTGACCACGAGTGCTTGCATAAACGCAAAAAACGAAGGGTCGCTGTTAACACATAAACGAAAAGCCGTTTCACGGTCGTTGATTTTGCCTTCAGGCCAGGTCAAATACTTAGTGAAGTTGAGTAAGTATGCCGCCTTCAGCTTGCGCTCTTTAGGCAATTCTTGTGCTGATAAAGACAGCGGCGCAAGCAGCAAAAAAAACAGAAACGTTCGTTTAAAACAATAAATAATACGTACCCAAGACACATTATAACCTTACATCAGACGCGAAAGTCTCAAACCTGTTCGATAATTCTCTTTCGGTTGCGGGCCATTTAAGTGCTGATAAATAGGTTTAGAGAATTCAGCGCTAATGGCATAAAACTCGCTAAATTGCCAACGTATCCCCAGCTCTGCGCTAACTTTTTTACCTCCATATAGATGCGGGTTAGTGATACTTGCTGGATAAACAAATGCACCGTCTACAATAATTTCATCATCTTGACCATGGATCGCGCTACGGTATTGATACGCCATGCCTAAATAAGGTTTTAAGGTAGGCGTCAGCTGAAAATTATAGTTACCTGAAATGCCATAACTGTTACCAAGGCGATAATCCCGATCATTCTTACCTGTGCGTACCATGGCTGACATGCTCAAACTAAAATCGTGCTTGCCAAGGCTCTGATAGCTAAACTCAAGGGGAAAATCATAGGTACCTGAACCTAACTGCATTGTGTAAGGTAATTGCTGATCACCCGCGGCCCGAGGCGTATCACCGGTTTCGTCAATAGAGCCCGTGGGCAAGCTAGTGCCAATGGTAAACCACCAAACATCTTCAGTGGTCGCAACCAGGCGATGACTGACTGAAATAACCCCATCCCCAGTGCCATCTGTGTCGATAGTGAAATTCTCATAACCAGGGACAATACTGATATGATCGGTACTTTGGCTAATATATGGCAATGAAACATGCACACGCCAATCATCATTCACGCTATAACCAACCGATAAAACGTGCACTTGCTGATCGATAACCGTTGGCAGTATGGGGAAGTTTTGCTGCGTTCGCTGTTCACCTTGGCCTTGCCATAAAACTTGTGAATCTGCACGCTTGGCATCACCGTCTAAATAGCCTCGAAACTGGGCTGACTTAACGTTATAGGCAAGACTCCAACGACTATCAGCTTTGTTAATAGCCGACTTATCCGCAATGCTCGTTTCGAACAATTCGTGCAAGCTTAATTCTGCGAACTCTGAGGGTGTGCTCTGGGCAAAAGCGGGCAGAACAACAGCACAACTGATCAGCACAGTGATAAACGGAAATGAAAATATTTTTTGCATGATAGAAAACCATTAATTAATAAAGAATGCAGATAGCGCGTTGGCAACGAATTCAGGATGAATGCCTGCTATACGTATATTACCCAAACGCTATCGTTCGCTTTTTGCGCCTTATTATGACGCGAGGTTAGAGTACCTCTAATGCCTCACTGAGACTTGATACACCGATAATTTCAATACCGTTAATTTTCTGCTTCGGCACATTGGCCTTAGGTACAATGGCACGTTTAAAACCATGTTTAGCGGCTTCACTAATGCGTTCTGATCCGTTGGGCACCGGGCGTATTTCCCCAGCTAACCCTACTTCCCCAAACGCAATCAATTCAGCATCCAATATCTTATTACGAAAACTCGACACAATCGAAAGCAGTAACGCTAAATCGGCACTTGTCTCTGTCACTTTGACACCACCAACCACATTAGCAAATACATCCTGATCGTTCATTTGCACATCACCATGTCGATGCAGTACAGCTAACAGCATGGCCATGCGGTTTTGCTCAAGTCCCACGGCCACTCGCCTAGGGTTAGCTGTTTGGGAGTAATCCACCAGGGCTTGGATCTCCACCAGCAACGGCCGAGTGCCCTCCCATACCACCATGACAATGCTGCCGGGCGATTGTTCTTCATCTCGGCTTAGAAAAATCGCCGATGGATTGCTCACTTCTTTTAGGCCGCGTTCAGTCATCCCAAACACACCAAGCTCATTCACCGCACCGAAACGATTTTTCTGACTGCGTAGTGTACGATAACGACTATCGCTTTCGCCTTCCAGCATCATGGAACAGTCGATACAATGCTCTAAAACCTTAGGGCCAGCTAAACTACCATCTTTGGTCACATGGCCTACTAGAAACATAGCAATATGATGTTGTTTAGCAAAGCGCGTTAAGTAGGCTGCACTTTCGCGCACCTGTGAAACGCTACCGGGAGCCGATTGTACATCGGATACGTGCATAACCTGAATCGAGTCAATGACCATGATTTGAGGTTTAAGCGCCAGCGCTAGCTCACAAATGGTTTCTACGCTGGTTTCGGCCAGCATATTGAGTTTGTCATTAGGTAAATTTAGGCGCTGAGCTCGCATGGCAACTTGTTGTAAAGACTCTTCTCCAGTCACATACAGAGCACTTCGCTGTGAGGCAAGGTTACACATAACTTGCAACAAAAGCGTACTTTTACCCGCTCCCGGAGAGCCGCCAATCAAGATAGCGCTGCCAGGCACGATCCCGCCGCCGAGCACTCTATCTAACTCACTAAAATTTGACGTAAAACGGGGTAACGCAGACACATCTATGTTGTTTAAGGTCTCAATTTTTGCCCCAGTTTGTCCAGCATAGCCACGCAAATTACGCTCTTTTGGGCTACCCCCGGGGCTGACGACAAATTCTGTAATGGTATTCCATGCATTACAATCATTACATTGTCCTTGCCAGCGCGGATATTCTGCGCCACAGTCACTGCAAACATAGGCGGTTTTACGTTTGGCCATGTTACTCCACAATCAAATGTTAATTGAATTTTGCTGGGCGCTCATACTAGCTTCGTGCCAGCCCAGCCTTAAAAAATGCAACATATAGTAGGATAAGCGCGCACATATTGCATTATGAAAACCGCGTAACGTGCCGATAAGTAATTATCGAGTTCGTCCTCAACACTAAAATAAAGTACGCATTCACTATGAATCAAGATCTTGAGCAATATCATGACATTATCGAACAGCTAAAACCCATGATCAATGAGCCTGAATTTAATCAAATTTTGGCTCAGGTTGCAGGCTCAGTGCCCAAACAAAAACGCTTTCTACTCAAAATGGAACTAAAGCGGCTCGCCAGACCCTGCACTCGACTAATTGATTTACGGGGGCATGTGGATGGCAAATGCACGTTATATGAATACGAGAGCCAAACACATTACTTAGATGACATCGCCATTGACGTATTTGAACGTCAAGTACGCTCATTCGGTGAGTATACCGTTGGCGTGTATGAAGCGGTATCGAACACTGAAAATAACTATCGGGTCATGCACAAACGCCAACAACAAGCGTCTGTTCAGCCTGCCCGAAACGCCCATCCTACCGTGCCCCTCAGTAACGATTACACGGCGCCTATCATGCCATTTGGTGAATTCGCCCAACGCAGTGAAGAACGCATGAATTACGCCATGAGTGTTGAATTGTTCACTGAGAACAACAAAAGCATGCTCGCCACCTCTGTGGATGTTTCCCTGAGTGGTTTGAAGCTTAAAATAAGCAAAGAACATAGATTTAAAATTGGCGAACGCTTAGCTGTCCAGTTTCGAGGTTTAGAACATGAATACATGTTGGATAATCGCCAGGGAGTGCAATACATCATCGAGGCAGTTGACCGCAATCCTGAGGACCAACGTCTGCATTTAAAACGGCTATTTGATGTGCTTATGCCGAGTTTTGATAAGTTTCTAGAAAGCTTTATTCACGGTAACAAACGCCGCTATAAAGTGAATTTAGACAATACCTTTGATGCAATACATAAAAAAACCTATGAGCAGTACTACATACCCAACTTTATTTCGATACCGGTTTATATTGAATCCATTGCTGGCAATTATGCCCCGCGCTACGCCTTGGCAAACGACTGTAACCGGCAAGATATTTTTTATTGGAACAACGAAATCAGAGACTTGAAATTGGGTTACCTGTTCAGTGACACTCGTATCAAGCAATGCCTTTCATGTTCTAAAGGAAAACAGGAAAGCTACTTGTATGCGTTTAATCATATCAAAAATGACAAGGTGTACTTTTATTCAGCCTCTGATGAAGAACTCGCCGCCAATCCCAGCCTAAAAGACGTATTTTTAGCATACGGCTCACGAAAAGCCAGTTGGCGTGTCTATAAGCTGCAAGTGCAAGAAATGGAACCCAAGCAAAGTCATCGTCCGCTTTCTATCGCCGACAGTATTAGCGAATCAGTAAAACGACAAAACCAGCCACCCACACCGCGCTTGATGTCGAGATTACGCCATTTAACCCATATTGCTCTACTGACAAACATAACGGACACCTTCAACACCCAATGTTTTCAAAAACTACCGCTAAATAGGACCCAGTTGCCCCAATTAAAGCTGTTTGGTCATCCGCGCAATCGTCCCCCGGAAACCATTCAGGTGTTTCGTTTTAAATATGCCAATCAACGGCGGGAAACGCGTTTTATACTGCGCACTAAAGTGCAGTTAAGGCTTGAGGATGTGGTACTTGAAGGCCATACGGAAGACATCTCAACCAATGGCATCAAACTCGAGTTAAATTCATTTTTTCATCAACAGGCTGATACGAAAGTACATGTGAGTTTCCCCCAGTTACAAAATGTAACTCGTAAATACGACCTCAGCGATTTAGCGTATACGGTACGTCAAATATCGGCCGAACGTAGTATCTTGCATTTAAAAGTATTAAACGATGAGCAACTCGGTACCACCAAAGCCTTTTTTGAAGAACTGATCAAAAACAATCGATCTAAGCTCAAGGCCTATCGAGATGAAGAAGATATTCCCGGCATTGGTGAGGCACTGCGCAACATTTACGCTAACAATGTACCTAATGTGGCATTTTTCATTCGAAAAGAGGGCGCGAAATATGTGCCAGATGCCACAGCCACTTGGTCCAGTCAAAACCGTCTGACGACGTTACTCAGTTTCCAAGCGCCAAGTGGAACGTTCAATTTGCAGCCATTATTCGAGGGAATTAATGGCCCGATGGACTTTATTCAAAAAACCCTAAGCCATATTAAGCCTCACCAACGTCCACATATGAGCGAATTATTTGTAGCATTCGATCCGAATAAGAGCAACCCATCAGAGGCGATAAAAAGCTGTTTTATTGAACAACTTGCTACCCAAGAGCAACGACAGCAGTTTATAACCCAAGCCTTAGAACAAGGGCAGTTTATTGCGTTGAAAGTATTTTTAGCCCGCACCGGCCGACCCGATATTGATCACCTTCAATCTGAAATTAATTATGTGGGTGTGTATGCCGTACACAAAGCAAAACAGCTCGAAGAAAAGCTATGGAATGTACACGGTGTTGGGGATTTAGTAGATATTACCGACCTCGTCATGAACCGTTATCAATTTAGCACCCATGCCATTAGGGACAACTTAGAAAAACAACAACATCATCCACAAAAAAGTATCGAAATAGAACAATTGCTTAACACTGAGTAATACCGTCAACAGCAAATCTCATAAGGTCATGCGGAATATAAACATGTCTTTATGGGGTGTCATTCACGGTATCCCTTTTTGCTCCAGTGGTCGAGTAAATTTATGATTTGCTACTTTGCTGCTCGCGTCGATGCCGCTAACACCCACAGTAAGGTGTCTAACCCACCGCTACGAATAGAAATATCCGCTTGAGCACGTACGACAGGTTTTGCATGAAAAGCCACGCCCAGAGCAGCTGCATTCATCATCACCAAATCATTTGCTCCGTCCCCCATCGCAATTGTTTGGCTATCAGCAATATCAAATTCATTGGCTAATTCAAGCAATGTAGCCGCTTTGACCTGAGCATCAACAATATCGCCTTTCACCTGCCCGGTTAATTTGCCATCAACTATTTCTAGACCATTTGCAACTGCTGCGTCCAGCTCTAATCGATCGGCTAAATAGTCCGCAAAATAACTAAAACCGCCAGAGGCAATAGCCAATTTCCATTGATGTTGTTTCAAGAAATGCACTAAATTAAAAATTCCCGGCATTAGCGGCAAAGCCCGGCGCACTTGTTGCAAAATGTCTTCATTGGCGCCTTTTAGGCATCCCACTCGACTACGCAAACTTTCGGCAAAATCAAGTTTACCTTGCATGGCTTGCTCGGTGACTTTCGATACCTCATCCCCCGCACCGGCAAGCTTGGCTATTTCATCAATACATTCAATGCTAATCACCGTGCTGTCCATGTCCATTAACAGTAATCCCGGCTCGTCTAACCTAGGTGCGCTGGCGAATAAACATATCTCAACCGCATGTTTATTGGCGATACGTTCCAATAACGGGCGCAGATCTTCCTGACTCAAGCGTTCAACACGTAATACAACGCCCAGACCTGATAACGGCACATCGCGTAATACCTGGTAACACAGCACATTAAGTTTGTCAGAAAATGCCCTAGAGACGGCAAACACTTTTGCTAAGCTAAGTCCCTCTGCGAAAATAACCAAACTACTGTGCTCAACGTCAAGATTAAAGCCCTTCAGGCTCAGTTTGCTTGCAGTGAAGTGGTCATGGGCAACGCCACTGACAATACGATCATTTATAAAATGAAATTGACTAAACGTAGGATCTGCAATCAAGCGTTCGAGGAAAAGGCTCGAAGCAAGTTGTTTAGGGTGCGGGCTAAATTCAAACACGTGGTTAACCTTAATAATGAATAGGGCTGAATATTATCAAAGCCCAAGGTAAAATCCACTAGCATAAACAATCTAACTTATTGAATACATCGATGATGCATTCGTGCCTATCAAACCGCTGAACGAAATTTTTTTTGCGATACTCCCCCGGACGATTACCATAGTAGTCTGAATTGAATAACCATGACCGAAAGCCTCACTATGTCACAGCCGCCCTCAATAAATGTGTGCCCACTCGGGATTATTCGTACGCCTTATCAGCAAAAATTCGCCATCCCAAGACAACCCAACTTAGTCGATGCCGCCCGTGGGGAAATAATATTTGATAAAGGCTTTGATGATCCAAATATGCTTCGCGGAATTGAACAATTCAGTCATTTATGGCTATTGTTTCACTTTCACCAAACCATAGACCAAGGTTGGTCCCCTATGGTCCGCCCTCCACGTTTAGGCGGCAACAAAAAGCAAGGTGTACTCGCGACCCGCAGTACCTTTAGGCCTAATGGCATTGGCATGTCGGTGGTAAAATATGATGCCGTTGAGCGCAAACATGGGCGCTTGAGTTTGTTCGTCACAGGCGTCGATTTACTCGATGAAACACCGATAATTGACATTAAACCTTATGTGCCATGGGCTGACAGCATTCCACAAGCCAGTGGTGGCTTCGCTGCCGAGCCCCCTGCCATCATGCAGGTATATTTTACCGCCCAAAGCATGCCGCAATTGACCCATTGGCAAGGTCATTATCCTCAATTAAGAACGCTAATCGAGCAAGTGCTAGCCCAAGATCCGCGACCAGCTTACAAGGCCAAGCAAGAAAGCGAGCACGAGTATGGTATGAGCTTATTTGATTTGAATATACGCTGGCGCGTCGACAACCATGCCAATTACGTGACCAACATTACCCACAACAAAGAGCACAAAGATTGTTAAGATTTCCCATTTAGGGACTTTAGCCTAGCCGGTGTCGCTGTTAGAATAGCCGCCGATTTATAACCCAAACACAATTGAGAAACCCACGCCAATGCGCACAAGCCAATATTTACTATCAACCCAGAAAGAAACGCCTGCAGATGCAGAAGTGATCAGCCATCAGCTTATGTTACGTGCGGGCTTGGTTCGCAAGCTTGCTTCCGGACTGTACACTTGGTTACCAACCGGCTTGCGTGTATTGAACAAAGTCGCCCAGATTGTGCGTGAAGAAATGGACAGTGCTGGTTCATTGGAAATATTAATGCCTGTCGTACAACCTGCTGATTTATGGCAAGAATCTGGTCGTTGGGATGAATATGGCCCTGAGCTTCTGCGCATAAAAGACCGCCACAACAGAGACTTTGTTTTGGGGCCGACTCATGAAGAAGTCGTTACCGCTTTGGTTAAAAATGAAGTCAGCAGTTACAAACAGCTGCCACTGAATGTTTATCAAATTCAAACCAAATTCCGTGACGAAGTACGCCCCCGTTTCGGCGTAATGCGTGGCCGTGAGTTCACCATGAAAGATGCTTACTCCTTCCATTTAAGCGATGAGTGCTTGAATAAAACCTATGATGACATGTTTGCTGCTTATTGCCGTGTGTTCGAGCGGATCAATTTAGAATTTCGCCCAGTTATTGCCGATAACGGTTCGATTGGGGGCAATGCGTCCCATGAATTTCATGTATTGGCTGACTCAGGGGAAGACGATATTGCCTTTAGTAATGCATCAGATTACGCCGCAAACATCGAAAAAGCAGAAGCCTTGGCACCACAATCAGCACGCCCAGCGCCCGGTGCTGAATTGACGAAAGTAGACACACCGAATGCAAAAACGATTGAACAAGTTAGTGCGCTATTAAACGTGCCTGCTGCGCAATCGGTGAAAACCCTCATTGTACTTGGCGAAGCGGATGACAAAGGTCAACAAGGTCTAGTGGCCCTTGTTTTACGTGGCGATCATCAGTTAAATGAATTAAAAGCCGAGAAAATCGAAGGGGTATGTTCTCCCCTGACTATGGCCAGCGAAGAGCAAATAGAGCAAAGCTTGCATTGCGCTGTGGGCTCGATTGGCCCAGTTGGTTTATCTCTGCCTGTTATCGCCGACCGCAGTGCTGCGGTCCTCGCTGACTTTGTCTGTGGCGCCAATGAAAACAACGTACATTATACTGGTGCTAACTGGGAACGTGACGCCAAAAGTTTCCACGTTGCCGATATCCGTAACGTGCAGGCTGGCGATCCGTCACCCGATGGCAAAGGCACACTGGAAATCAAACGTGGTATCGAAGTGGGTCACATATTCCAATTAGGTACTAAATACTCACACGCCTTGAACTGTGGCGTGTTAGATGAAAACGGTAAACACCAAGTGCTTAACATGGGCTGTTATGGCATTGGGGTCTCGCGTATTGTGGCAGCGGCCATTGAGCAAAACCACGATAAGTACGGTATTATTTGGCCAGATGCAATCGCACCATTTAAAATAGCCATTGTTCCCATGAACATGCACAAATCTCATCGTATACAACAAGTGGCTGAAGAGCTCTACGCTCAACTGAAAGCTGCAGGTATTGAGGTATTGTTCGACGACCGTAAAGAGCGACCAGGTGTTATGTTCAATGACATGGAATTGGTAGGCGTGCCCCATACTATCGTTATCGGCGAACGTAATCTTGACGAGCAGAAAGTCGAATACAAAAACCGTCGTAGCGGGGAGAAACAATTAATTGATGTCTCTCAAATGGTAGAATTTGCTACCTCATTGTAATCAAGCAAACTCAATAGTGGCTGGATTTTACCAGCCGCTATTCCCAAAAGCGCATATATAGCGCTTTTTATTGCCCAAGATATACCTGAGTATAAGATTAGAGCTTATTGAACAAGCCGTTTAGTGCTAACCTTTAGCCCAATATACATCCCACTTCAGCTTTCTTAATTGCCGTGCATAGTGATAATCGCTAACAGGCAAATGGCTAGCGAGCGATAATTGAGTATGTCGATGCAATTAACCTTTTATGGCGTACGTGGCTCAGTGCCAACACCAGGCGCCGATTACATTCGTTACGGCGGTAACACTGCGTGTGTCCATATTGAGTTAGACGACGGCAGCGATATTATCATCGATGCTGGCACTGGCATTCGTGAATTGGGCCAAAAACTCATTGCCAAAGATGGCGATATTCACCTGTTACTGACGCATAATCATTGGGATCACATTCAGGGTTTTCCTTTTTTTGCACCAATTTATCAGCCCCAGCGAAATATTTTCATCACCCCAGGACAAACCACCCTAGCGGAACACGATAATATTTTAAAACAAATGAGTGGCAGCTATTTTCCTGTCCCCTTCAGCGCATTGCAATCTAATATAACCCTCATACCTCAGCCTGACGATAAGCTGCAATGGCAGATTGGCCAAGCCTGTATTCAACGACAAAAAATAAACCACCCCGGTGGTGGCAGCGCTTACAGCGTTTCAGCAGATGGCAGTAAAGTGGTGTACATTACCGACAATGAGCTGTATCCCCCGTATAAAAAGAATACTGATTTTCTTAACTGGGTGGAGTTTGCTAGAGACGCAGATTTGGTTATTCACGATGCACAATATATGTTGGCTGATATGCCAGGCAAATCGGGTTGGGGACACTCAGTTGCCGAAGAAGCCGTAAAGCTATCAATGGCTTGCCGTGCGAAACGTTTAGCGTTATACAGTCATGATCACATGCGCACCGATGACAATGTTGCCGCAGTAGAAGCCCAATGCCAAGAATTGGTCGGCATAGCAGAAGCAGATCTAACACTATTCGCCGCGGCGGAAGGTATGAGCATCGCTCTATAAGCCCAATAGTAGGACCCAAATACACCATGCATGCCCGTAATCACTATGCGTTGCTTTTATCCGGCGGTGGCGCCAGAGCCGCTTATCAGTTGGGTGTACTAAAATCCATTAGTACTTTTTTACCTCGAAACCAGGGTATACCTTTTCCCATTGTATGCGGTAGTTCAGCTGGGGCGATTAATGCCACAGGACTCGCCTGCTATGCTTCTTGTTATCATTTAGGCATACGTAAACTGGAACACGTATGGAAAAACTTCACCACTCGTCAAGTATATCGTAGTGGTATTCGTGACGTGTATTCACATTTAGCAAAAAGTTACTTTCGCAGTTTTCAGTCGACGCTAAATCAAAAACAAGCAAGCAGTTTGTTGAACAATGAACCGCTGCGACGACTCATTCGCAGCCGTTTGGACTTCAAGCGGATTGATAACAATGTTGCCAATGGATATTTACGCGCTATTAGCATCAGCGCGTCAAGCTATAGCACCCATGATTCCATTAGTTACTTCCAAGGTCATCATGATATTCAGCCTTGGCATAGACAGCAGCGCAGAGGCATAAAAACCGCACTGCACAGTGAGCATCTAATGGCCTCATCTGCGATCCCGCTGGTTTTCCCTCCAGTGAAACTTGACGGTGAATTTTTGGGTGACGGATCGGTGCATCAGCTTTCCCCTTTGAGTCCAGCGATACACCTTGGCGCGCAAAAAATAATGGTCATAGGTGTTGAACAACCCGAACGTGCACCGCGTTTTACCGACGTCGCTCATTATCCAGGCAGTTTAGAAATTGCGGGGCATTTATTGGATACGATCTTCGCAGACACCCTGCGCTCTGATTTAGAACGTATGCAACGTATCAATCAAACACTTGAACAACTGACACCCCAGCAGCGTTTGCAAAGTCCTCTGAAAACAATCGATTGCTTAGTGATAAATCCCAGCATTACCTTTAACGATATGGCTGCACGCCATTTTCATCAAATGCCTTCTGGGATAAAGTCGTTGCTGCGCTTGATGGGCTTACACAATAAAGCAGATTCATCATTGCTGAGCTACCTCATTTTCGAGCAAGAATATTGTAAAGAGTTGATAGAACTCGGTTTTAATGACGGCCTTGCCCGAGCGGAAGAGATCCGCAGTTTTTTGACTATCTAACCACTTATGGTAGTTAGCTAAGATGAATGGCCTATAATTTAGGCCAGTTAAAGGATTTCCACTTGTTTGCCACAGCCATAATCGGTTAGTTGGGCAAGACTTTTGTCAATGTTCAACCAACCTTCCTTGCGCATTTCTCGCAGGTTTTCCGCGAGTGCAGACACGAGAGACTGATGTTTACGATGCACAAAATGGTATCCGTAACGTACTAACGAAGGTTCAAGTTTAAAGAAATACTTGTCGCCATTGGCCTGACAAATTATCTGCTTTCCTTCAAGGGTGGTCGCTAAAATCCCTTGTACTAGGCCTTGATCAAGCAGTTTTCCTAAGCCTTTGGCCGATGACACATATTCGCAACTCAATAAGAATTGCACACAAATTTCTGCCGCTCTTTCAAACCCGGATAACATTGCCACCTTGTCATTTTTACGTATCCCACATGTATTTTGCTGTACACAGAAAAATCCCGTATTTCCCACGCCTATGGGCTCATCGATACGAATGAGGTTTGCATAACGCTGACCCACAGACACAAAACGGTAAGCTTCAGCGTCTAGCTCGCCATTATTAACCGTGGTCAACCCACGTTTAGACGGCAGATATATTAGTGTGGGCTTGATATCAAGGCTTGCGTACAGACGATTGAAGAGACGAATGGTGCTTTTTTGCGGTGCTTTGCCAGCCGCTTCTGTGACGTCTATCGTGAAGACTGCGGCATCTGGTCGCGGGTTGGACTTTACTTGAGTAGACACAAGCAGCGCCAATAAAAGTAAGATAGTGGTCAATGTCATGGATTTTTTCTTATTTATTGTCAGATTACTCTAGCACGCAAAATCAGATTTATCAGTACATCGCTTTCGCTCTTTAGCCTAGACACTGCCGCCAAAAGAGGAACGTATCCGCTCCCCTGACTAAACGGTTAATCCTTTTCTGCTTCACCACGTAGCTTTAACTGCAATCCTTTTAAGAAGTTACGTAGAAACTGATCCTGACACTCACGGTAATGACGGTTACCTGGCTTACGGAACAAGGCGCTTAACTCATGCTTAGAAAGGCGAAAGTCACTCTTATCCATGATGGCAAGAATATCTTCTGCTTGTAAATTAAGGGCAATTTTCAGCTTCATTAGGATAATGTTATTGGTTAACACACGTTCAACCGGTGCTGGCGCACCTTCACGTTTGCCACGTTTTAGATTAATTAAGCCGTTTAAGAATAAGGCAAATTGTAAATCAGTGATGCGCACAAATTCTGGTTCTTCCTCTTTGCGTAACCAACTATGTAACTGGGTAGTCGTCGCCGGATATTCCGCTTGGGCGAACACCTCGAGCATTTGCTTATCGTTGAAATCAAAAATATAGCGAATACGACGCATCACATCGTTATTAATCATGGTAATTCCTATCAGTGTCCTGCGCCCAATGGGATCATTGGGAAATTCAATGACGCTATCATACCCATGTTGCCCCCAAAGCACGATGAAAAACCGCGCTTGGGCGACAATCAATTAGGCAATGGGTAAATAAATATCAATTATGCTGTTTTCTTCTGTCACATCAGGAAAGTCCTGAACGCGCTCTATAAACAAAGGTGCATTACGCAGTACCACATTCGCTTTGCAAAGCCAGTCCCGATACAAATACCCAATGCTGTCGCCTAACTTGCTGTTATTACCGATATGGCGCAAAACCGCACATCGTCCTCCTTCTATCTCTCCTTGTTGCACATCATACTGATTGAATTTAACGGTTGACACGATTGAGGCGCCTACATCAAACCGATAAGTCTCGGGTGCGACAGAGTTCGGGTCGTCGTACAGAATATTAAAGGTTTTGCTTATTTTTGCAGAAGGTCCGTTTTCCCGCCGCCACTGGATAAAACGTGACACAGTATGCAGCACTGTAGTGGGGCAACCTCTATGCGCAAGAAAGGCAATAGCAGTAAAGGGAAAATCCACCAACTTGACCTGCCCATTATGATGCGGCTTCGAATCGTTTACGGATAGTCGGTGTTTAAGATCTAGGTTTAAAAATGTCGTTAACGTGTCTGTAGGCTGCATTGACTCGCCAACCGTCTCGTGTGGTTGTGCTCTTTGTCCAAAATAACGCTTACGATAAGTTAAAGGGGAAAGACCTGACTCACGCTTAAACGCCCGGCTGAAGCTGTGTTGATCGTTAAATCCGCAGCTAAGAGCGATATCTATCATCGACATGTGTTGACGAAAGGCTAATTGCCAACACGCCTTTTTAAGACGTAGAAAAAGTACGTATTTAGCCACTCCAAAACCGGTGTAAAGCGCAAATAAACGCTGAAAATGAAACATCGAAAAACAGGCGACATCGGCCAATTCAAGCATATTTAATGGCTCATCAATATGAGCTTGAATATACCGTTTAACACCCTCTATTCTTGTTAGATGAAGCCGCTGGGTATTCAATTTTTGCTGTTTTTTCATGTCAATATGCCACGGGAAAACCAAGCCCAATAATGGGCGAGGCTAACGATTCAAACTTAACGATTTATGCGTATTGCATTATTTGAATAACGTTTGGATAAGAATTTGGCGAGTATCTGCGGGATCAATGACGGCATCAATCTCTAGCACGCTTGCCACTTCACTTGCTTGACCATTTGCATACTGCTTAGCAACTAATTTCTCGTACAAATCTTGACGCGCGGCCGAGTTCTCTTGGGCTGCGAGCTCTTTGCTAAATCCAAGTTTAACCGCCCCTTCAAGACCCATTCCACCAAACTCCCCCGTAGGCCAAGACAGCATATAGTGTGGTTTCATTGTACTGCCGCCAAGTAGTGCTTGTGCCCCTAACCCATAACACTTACGTAACGTAACTGCCACTAATGGCACGCTTAATTTGGCCCCACCAGTGAAGAGTTTCGACAACCTTCGCACTGCCCCTCGTTGCTCGTGCTCTGGCCCAACCATAAAGCCTGGGGTATCACATAAGCTTAACAGGGGAATGTTAAACCCATTGCACAGTTGCATAAATTCAGCCGCTTTTTCACCTGCATCTACATCTATCGCGCCACCCAGAACTTTACAATCACTGGCTAACACGCCCACAGGTTTCCCTTGTAGGCGTATAAAACCGCTGATGATCGCCCCTCCAAATTGCCGCTGTAGTTCAGTAAAACTGTCGCTATCAGCCAATAACTCAATCGCTTGACGCATGTCGTACACAAATCGGCGATCATCCGGCAGTACGTCACGCAGCAAAGGTTGCATGGCTTGTTTCTCAGCCTGCTCTTTAGCAGAGTATTCGCAATCACCCTGAAAATAGCCTAAACAGCGCTTGGCTAATTCAGTGGCGTGGCATTCATCATCAGCGACAATATCAACAACGCCATTTTTTGCTTGGATAGCAATTGGCCCGATATCCTTAGCATCGACTTTACCTAAGCCTCCCCCCTCAATCATTGCCGGGCCAGCCATACCAATCCACGATTGTTTTGTAGCAATGCGAATATCTGCTGCACCGAATAAGGCGGCGTTACCGGCAAAACAATAGCCATTAGCAACCGCTATACGCGGCACCACTGCGCTAAGTCGCGCCCAACTGGAAAAGGATGCGCACTGCAATCCAGAGTTGACTACGGTGATGTCAGTATCGCCCGGTCGTCCACCGCCTCCCTCGGCATACATGATCACGGGTAATTTTTGCTGTTCGGCAACCGCTAAAATCCGATCTAGTTTTTGATGATGAAAAAAGCCTTGTGTGCCCGCTAACACGCTGTAGTCGTTGATCACTATGGCGGTCTTGTAACGAGTAGACGTAACATCTGAGTCGGGAGCCCCGTTGACCCCCCCAACCCCCGTAATAATGCCATCGGCAGCGGTGGCACTTTTCAATTCTTGATAATCACGTCTTTGACGCTGGGCCGCTACCGCAAATTGTCCATATTCCATGAAACTATTTACATCGCACAGATCGGCCAGATTCTGCCGTGCGCTGCGATATCCTTGCCCTTGTCGTTTGGACAACGCCTTAGTTCTGGCTTCATCTAGCGTCAATTGTTGCCGAGTACGAAAAGCGTATAACGCGCTTTCTACACTGGATAATGACTTTGGATCCGTGAGCGCCACGTCGCTGTGGGATATATGGTCAATTTCAATCAATGCTTGTTCCGTCTCAACCTCGTCGTCAGTGCTCACCAATAATCGACGAATCACGCCGGCTTGTGGCGCAACTATAGGTAAATCCGTGCCCATAATATGCAGCATTAACAAAGGTTGTCCCTGTATAACGGTTTGCCCTTGATGTACCTGAATATCGGACACTATGGCAATGGAACTTGCGGTGATGGTATGGGAATGAGACATAATACTTCTTAGATAAATGTGATGGCTTAAAAATGAGTATTAACGCGTGTGCATATCACGCATTAATGCCCTTCGAGTAGGTAGCGCTCAGCCCGCTCGACACGTCTGGGTTTACCGCTAATGACCAGTACATCTCCGACTTTTAATATCGTATCGACTGGTGGGTTTTCTAATTCTATGTTGTCCCGGCGCAAACCTTTTATCTTAACGCCAGAGCGAACAATATCTAACTCCGTTAATGATTTACCCGCGGCAAAAGCATTCGCAGCAACGACAACCGCGTGCATAAACTCGAGCTTGTCTTGTTTGGCATAACTTAATTCCGTCGTTTCTCCTGGAAAAAAGCCATGCATATTACCGTAATGCCCTTTACGTTCTTTTCGCACGCGTTTCAAAATACGTGACATAGGAATGCCGGATAGATGCAACACCTGAGAAACCAACATTAAACTGCCTTCGAGAATTTCAGGTACCACCTGACTCGCCCCGGCGGCATAAAGCTCACTCATACGGTAATCTTTACGGGTGCGAACCACTATGGGTAGTTCTGGGTACAAACTCGAAATTAAACGGATCACCGCCATAGCTTTATTGTGCTCGTCGAACGTAATTAGAACTAACTTCGCTCTTTCTATGCCAACTGCTTTTAAAATGTCCTTTTGTCTTACGTCGCCAAAGTACACTGGTTGACCGGCGCTTTGACTTTCTTGCACGCGCACCGGATCCGCATCAACCACTAAATACGGAATTGCTTCACTCTTCAATAAACGACTTACGGACTGACCCACTCGACCAAAACCCATAATAATCACATGGTCATGCATCAGTTCATGTTTAGCCGTTACTGCATCGTTTGCTTCGAATTGCGCAGGGGGTGCATTCACTATACGCCGCGCGAAGTCAGAACTTTTTGTCACCAGCCAGGGCGTCATCGCCATGCTCAATATACCAATACTTAAAATCAGTGAACCAACCTGAGTAGACAGTATGTCGTGATCGACCGCTAACGCCGCGATAACAAAGCTAAACTCGCCCATTTGACATAATTTAAATCCCGCAGCCCACGCATCTTCTTTTGGCACCCCGAATAAACCGCCTGCGAGCCGAATAATAATAATTTTAATGAGCAACATGCCCACCAATCCAAGCAATGCCCAATGCCACTGAGCCACTAAGTCTGAAAGATTGAGCCGCATGCCGATGGTTATAAAAAACAGTCCCATCAAAATATCCCGAAACGGCCTGATATCCGCTTCGAGCTGATATTTATACTGGCTTTCACCCAGCATCATGCCGGCTAAAAAGGCCCCTAATGCCATTGATAATCCAAAGGAATAGGTCAGGCCTGCCGCCATTAAAGCCACTAAGATGGTGGTTAGTACGAACAATTCATCGGTACGGGTTTGCGCGACCTCGGTAAAGACTCGCGGCAGTATCCATTTGCCCACAGACATAAGAATAATCACCACAGCAACACCTTTTACAATGGCCAGCGCAATCGCCATACTTAAGCTTTGCCCACCGTCCACAGCCAACAACGGAACCACAATCAGCAAGGGCACGACCGCAAGATCTTGAAACAACAAAATACTGACCGCCATTTGCGCGCGAGAGGTGTTTAAAATCCCCATATCATTGGTTTGCTTAATCACGATAGCAGTAGATGACAGCGCCACTATGCTGCCGACAATAATGGCCGCCGGCAATGCTAGCCCCAACATTAGGCTTATTCCCATAAACGCCACTGTGGTGAGCAACATTTGCCCTAACCCCACGCCGAATACCATCTGGCGCATGGCGATCATTTTGGGTAACGAGAACTCCAGCCCTAAGGAGAAAAGCAGAAACACCACGCCTAGTTCAGCAAAGGTTTGCATGTCTTCAGGGTGTTCAAATAAGGCAAGTAAATCAGGACCGGCAAGGATGCCGCAGTATAAATAGGCCAAAATAGGCGGCAAATTTATGCGTTTAAACAACCATACGCTGGCGACAGCCACCGCCATCAATATTAATATATTTGCAAAAATCCCATGCATTACAAGGGTTACCGCCTGTTATCTGACTCAATTCCGTTTTAAGGCACGAATACTGCTTAATTAAGGGGTATTCGTAATCAGTGCGCTATTTCTAGCAAGTTCGCCAATTTTTTGGCAGGAGTAAGTGGTGGAACAACTTAATCAACTTTATGAACAGCATGTCGGTGAAAATGTGTTTAATCCGGGCCATTATGCCCCCGTATTAAATCAACATGAGCTCAGTACGTTCTTTCAAAAATGGTTAACCACGATCGATCTAACCGTTCTTGGAGCGCTATTTTTCGAGCAACTACAAAATACGTTACCCCTGTGTGGCTTAAAAATCCAGTGTAATCACAGTGACTTTCACTATGGCGACTTGAGCACGAGTAAACACAGCAAACACCTAGCTGTGCGCCAAGACGATGATCAAATCGCCATGCATCACTATGCATTTACCCGTACCTTGATCGTACGTGAATGGCAAATTTTGCAACAGCTACACATGCTGTTCAAAAACCCGTTAAAAAATGGCCTCGAATACGAGCGCATAAAACTAGTCGCCACCCGGGATAATCTGACCGCTTTGGGTAATCGCCGCAGTTTTAACGACACTATGCATCGCTTATTTAGTCATGCCAAGCGCCAACCGAGTCAATTTGCCCTGCTCGTTATTGACCTAGATAAATTTAAACAGGTAAATGACCAGTTTGGTCACACTCAAGGTGACAAGATACTCGTTGCCTGTGCTGAGACAATTTCAAGTTGTTTGCGCGACACAGACTTTGCCTTTCGATTTGGTGGTGACGAGTTCTGTTGTTTATTAACCGACACTTGTATCGAGTCCTGTCAGCAAATTACTCAGCGTATCCAACACGCATTCACAAACCACAGTTTATTAGCGCCGCATAATATTAGTTGCAGCATTGGCAGTGCCATTTACCAAGTTGATGACACAGAGCATAGCCTTTTCATGCGTGCAGATGCAGCTATGTATCGCAATAAAAAATAGCTACCAGCCCCTGCACTAACTAACCCATTCTGATTAAAAGCCTTGTGTACAAAGGACACAAGTTCACTTTATGAATATTCATCTATAGTCGAATAATGATTGAGCTTGTCCATAGTTCATTATAACGTTGTGGTCATAATAAAAAACTGCGTACGTACACGAGTAGATGGATTAAGTGTGATTAAGATACCCCCTCAGCCACCTATTAATGAACTGAACGTATTAGTTATTGATGGCCAATCATTAGTACAAGACACGATTAAGTCTGCCTTTATGCAACTGGGCATCGAATATGTTCGATGTGCGCAAAACGCCTTTTACGCTCTGCGTCTATGTGAGCATATTAGTTTCGATATTATTCTGGTCGCTTTCGATGTTCGCAGTGATAAAGATGGGTTTAATCTACTTGAAGAAATGCGTTTTAAAGGCTTTATTGCCAAAACCACCAGTGTCATTTTCCTCAGTGCAGATACTTCAGCCGAGCTAGTCAATTGTGTTATCGAGCTACAACCAGATGATTTTTGGGTAAAACCCTTAGATAACTCCCGTGTTATTCAGCGCATTAATCATATTTTGAAGATCAAAAATAAGCTCTATCGCCTCAATTATTGCTTTGATCAAGAAGAGTATCCCAGTGCAATATATCTTGCTCAGCGCCAACTGGAAGACGAATCACTCGTTCAATATCGCCCGCAAATTAATCGCATGATCGGCCGGTGTTTGTTCAATCTGCAAGAATACGCTGATGCAGAAACATTTTACCGCCAATTACTCTCCCAATACGATTATGGCTGGGTAGCAGTGGGCCTGGTCAGAACGCTACTAAAACAAGGTAAGACGAAACAAGCACAAACCCTTGCAGATGGACTGCTTGAACGTGACGACACCCGCTTTGCGACCTATGACACGCTAACTGAATTTTATATTGAAAAGGAAGACTACGAGAAGGGTTACGCATTAATAAAAGAAGCCAGCAAACTCGCACCGCGCAACATTGAACGCCACCGAAAAGCATGGGACCTGGCCCGCCTCAATCATGATCCAATGGGACAATATCTGGCGACCCAGAGTATGGCTAAATATGCTAAAAATTCTATCCATGATCGCCCTGAATTAGCGCTAAATGTTATTCGAGCAGGGATAGATCTCGCGGCGACGGTATCTGCCACCCAGTCCAAAAACTTACTGGCGGAAATAGAGCGAAAGCTGGCTATAGTTGAGCAAGAATACGCCTCTGTCAGTGACTTTAACAGTCAATTGACCGTCATTCGAGCCCGCTTGTTATCGCTGCAAGACAATAAAAAACAAGCAGAAGAGTTGATGCAAAATCAATCTCAAGTAAACAGCTGGCATTCCATTGAAGACAACTTAGACAAAGTCAAAGCGTTACATGAAGTTGGTCAACGGGAACAAGCGGTCTCTATATTGGAGCGCATGAAAGAACAAATCGGTGATAACAGATTTACCAGTCAAGTCATGGCCGAATACATAGACCAAGAACACCATGAACGTAGTGAAATCCATCATTCGCCAAAAGAACTGGCAGAAATGGCCTCGGTACATTATAAAAACAAGCGTTACGCCCCTGCATATAAAATGCTCACTCAGGCATTACAATTGGCGCCCAAAAATCCTAATATCGGGTTAAGTTTACTCAAAGTGCTTGCTAGGCTAGCCCAAGACGAGGGCTTGAATGAAGAACAGCAAAGTGGGCTGAAACACTGTAAAGCGCTGTTAAAAACAGCTGAGCTCAGCGCCCAACAAAAGCTCAAACAAGCGCAATATGTTGAAGCCATCAATCAACACCATAGCGTCAGACGTTAACCAGACTAAGATGCTCACCTCAGTAAGCAATAAACAAATTGACCAGATACTGGCATGCTATGATGATTGTCAGTAATCAATATGTTTTGCATAACACTTGGTAAAGCCGGATCTAATATGACAATAATATCCCACACTGCAGCGTTAGAAATGCTGTTAGCCGTTGTCGATCATGGTGGTTTTAGCGCCGCAGCTAAGTATCTTGATGTGCAAGTTGCCAAAGTTTCACGAGCTATTGCTAAATTAGAGAAAAATCTGGATTGCACCTTACTCAATCGCACTACGCGCCGTGTAGAATTGACCCAAGAAGGCATTTTATTTGTCAGCGAAGTACGAGCAAGTTTGCAGCAATTAAGCTATGCAGAATCTCGACTACGAGAGTTAAAGCAGGTACCCGCAGGTCGCTTAACCATCGACGCTGCATCACCTTTTATGCTTCATCAATTGGTGCCTTTAGTGGCTGGTTTTCGTCAAGCATATCCACTGATTGAATTAGAACTGATCTCCAATGAAAGCATTATTGATCTAATTGAAAAGCGCACGGATGTGGCCATTCGTATTGGCCAGCTGCATGATTCGAACTTGCATGCGCGGCTATTAGGCAATAGCAAATTGCGCTTGGTTGCCAGCCCTGCGTATTTGGCCACGTTGACCGGTCCCGTTACGTTCGACTCGCTTGCCGATTGCAGTATCATTGGCTTTGCACAATCACCGCAATTAAACATTTGGCCGTTGAACCACCTCCAGTTTGATTTAAAACCCAACGTACTCGCCAGTAGCGGTGAAACCATGCGTCAGTTATGTCTATCTGGCAATGGCATAGCGCTACTGTCAGACTTTATGATTACCCAAGATCTTTACGCAGGACGATTAGTGGAAGTATTAGCCGGCGAAGTTAACAGCCCGCACCCTAGGGAGCGTGTCAATGCGGTATATTATAAAAACAGCACTCTGTCTTCCCGTATCACTGCGTTCTTAGATTATATACAGAACAAACTAAAGCTTTAACCCCAACCTGTTATATTCATATTTCAGTCAATTCAAGCGCCTTAATGCTTATCGAAAAAATCCTTATTACGGATGTATTTATGCATGTAGTGATAAGAAATAGGTGAAACAAGCCAACTCGTGAGCGTTTTGTATAAACGGACCGACGGACGAATATTTTCGTATATACGTTCGTTATGCAGCCACAGGTTACGTCCCACGTGAACGAAGATCCCAGGTAAAGGTGGCAAGAAAGTTATAATGTCTAAATCGCAACAAATGCGATACGTTCTGCGATGCAAAAGATAATGTTTATTAAAGCTACGAAATCCAGTCGAGGGTTGACCAAATGTCACCACACGGCGTACAGGCGAGTCAAACCGGCGCGCTAACCAATCAGCAGTCAGAATGGCCATGGCACCGCCGGATGAGTGTCCAGTTAAACTGACGCGTTTTCCTTGGGCGATAAGGGGAGCAAGCACTCGTTCAATTTGTTGATAAATACTGACAGCTTCATCTGCAGATTTAGGCCCTGCTATTTTTTGATTAAGCAGTCGATCGTAACCATAATGGATATAATAAACTGTCTTGCCGAAGCGTTTACGTTTCGGCAAACAACATACATTCGTCAACCAATCACTTAACACCTGCGAGCCACGAAACACCACTATCACTTCTTTTTTGTTGTCATGCCACAATATTCGAACAACCACGTGTCCCTGACGATTTTTTATCGCCACGTGGCCATTATCTGCAAAGCCCAGCTCAACATGATCGAAGATTTTTGGGTACGCTAGTTTACACAGTACAGCGTAACGTTCGTATTGGTAGCGTTTGAGTTTTTTCAATCAAAGGGGAACGGTAGTGACACTATACTTGCAGGCTACCCTTGTTTGATTACACATCTGTGACTAAATAGATAATGATGGGATTAAATGTTAGCTGGGCAGCTGCTTGATTGATAACATAAATAATGACGTGTGACTTGTTCATCAGACACGTATATTTGCGCATCAACGGTGGACTTAGCAAGATGTAGTTGCCCTTTAATCAGCAGGCCAATAACCTCATCGTGTTGGCAAATCATGCCGATAGTCCCGCGTTCCCACGGTGGAATTCGCCACAGTTTGAACCATTGTTTCAGCGGCTTTGAGTGCGCAGTGCCGGCTGGCGTAAAACGACGGGCGTAACCGCCAAAAGCGATACTCACAGGATTTTGATGGATATTATTCACCAGCAAAAATTGTTCATCTCGCTCTAGTGTTACCTCAGCGGCCAAAACAAAGCGCCCCAGAAATAACGGCAGCTCAAGCGGCTTAGTCACACTCAGTAAAAGCTGGCAGGGGGATAACTCGTCAGTTAGCCCCAGGACATATAAAACATTATCAAAACGACGTAGTTGCCAATTCTGCCAACGAATAATGGGGTTGGCGTCCTCGCTGGCTTCTAACAACTCAGGAGATACCTGCGCCAATACTGCCTGACTGGGACTTAAAATGCCTTGTTCAGACAACCATAGACGCACGACTTGCGCGCGCCATGGCTCAGAGAGCTTCAATAATCCACTGATACATAAGCCGTGACGCTGTCTGCGCAGGGGTTGCAGTTTGTCTAATGTGGCTTCCTCTAACAACATTTGTTGCTGGGCACATAGCTGGGCACTGCGAGACACTGATTGGGCAATCTGTGGCCAACGTTTCTGTAGTAGTGGATTAATTTTATGGCGTATAAAGTTACGCTCAAAATCCGTATTCAGATTCGAGTCGTCTTCTTGCCAATGAAGCTTATGCTCATCTGCATACGCTTGAATTCGTGCTTGACTGATGTCCAGTAAAGGTCGGAAAAAATGTACCTGCTGGGGATTGTCTAAACTTTTTGGGTGTGTGGAAAATCGCACCATACCACTGAGCCCCTTTGGCCCCGCCCCACGCTTTAACTGCAATAATACCGTTTCTAATTGATCGTCTTGATGCTGGGCGAGCATCACAATGCTATCCGTTGGCGCCAATTCAATTAATTTAGCGTAACGTGCGTCCCGCGCTTGTGCTTCAAGGCCTTTGCCTTTGTCTACATCGACGGTGACTTTAGCACCTTGAAATTGGATATTGAGCGCGTCACACACAACAGCACAATGTTGATGCCAGTCTTTTGCTTTGGGGCTTAATCCGTGATCAATATAAATCGCGCTTAATGTGAACGTTTCAGGCTGCTGCTTTCGTAACTGCCATAACCCATGTAGCAGGACATGGGAGTCAATGCCCGCACTATAGGCGACCACCACATTTGTCGGAAATGAATTGTGTCGAGCGAGCTCAGAAAGTTGCTCTTGTAAATGAAGTATTAGGGACATATTAATCAAGGTTACGCTTTAAGCGTCGGCTCAAACGCACAAACTGCGAATGAACCAAACGTACACCGCCTGCAAATCAGGCAGCTAAATCAAGGACTAACAGTAACCAAAAGACATAAGGCGCTCGTAGCGTTGCTCAAGTAAATCTTCCACCGACAAGCTTTTTAATTGCGCTAACTGCTGCTTCAACGTTGCTTTTAAATTAGCTGCAGCTATGTCGTGATCACGATGAGCACCACCGAGAGGCTCTTCAACAATACTATTAATCAGCCCTAACTCTTTGATTTGACCAGCGGCGACACCCATTGCTTCTGCAGCAAGTGGTGCCTTATCAGCACTTTTCCAAAGAATAGAAGCACAACCTTCAGGTGAAATAACGGAATAGGTACTGTATTGCAACATATTAACACGGTCGCCCACACCTATAGCCAATGCACCGCCTGAGCCACCTTCACCGATAACCGTACAGATGATGGGCACTTTAAGGCCAGCCATAACCTTTAGGTTACGCGCAATCGCTTCACTTTGTCCGCGCTCTTCTGCACCCACGCCTGGATAAGCACCCGGTGTATCGATAAACGTAATAATCGGTAAATTAAAGCGTTCTGCCATTTGCATTAAGCGTAGTGCTTTACGGTAACCTTCAGGTTTTGGCATACCAAAGTTACGTTTGATTTTTTCTTTGGTGTCTCGGCCTTTTTGATGGCCAATCACCATAATCGGTTGCTCATCTAACAAAGCTAAGCCGCCGATAATTGCTTTGTCATCGGCAAATGCACGATCACCCGCTAATTCATCGAATTCGCTGAAAAGACGTGGGATATAGTCCAATGTGTATGGCCGCATTGGGTGACGAGCAAGTTGCGAGACCTGCCAGGCCCCAAGATCTGCAAAGATCTTCTTGCTCATTTCCGCGCTTTTTTCACGTAGTTTTGTGATTTCTTCTTCGATACTAATATCGAATTCACCGCCTTGATTAACCGAACGCAACCCTTCAATCTTCGCTTCAAGATCGGCGATTGGTTTTTCGAAATCCAAAAAATTCAAGCTCATTCCACACCTAATTTGTTTATTCGTGAACAGATTTTTTATCTGTCAAAATCAATGAAACACCAGCTCTACATGCTCTTTACCGAACTGTTGCTGTAATTCAAATAATAACTGATCCTCAGGAGTAACATACCACTGAGCACCTAACGCTAAAGTAACCTCTGCATCCGGATGCACAATATTGGCTTGTACCGGACAGCTGCCGCCTTGATAAGGCGCTAATATTGCCTGCAGTTTAGCGAGAGTTGATGCATTACACCAGCTCGAATCGAATTGCATACTCAACCATTTAGCGTTCTTTTCTCTTGCCTGAACTATGTCCATGGCATCTCGGGCGCCTATTGTATTGCCCCCAGAAAATTCATCAAAGCTGACCTGTCCACTTACCACCAATATTCGGTCAGATTGCAGTATTTCCTCGTATTGTTCAAACAAATCGGGGAAAAAACGTACATCTATCCTAGCACTTTTATCGTCTAAGGTAACGATACCCCATCGACGCCCGCGCTTATTGGTCATCACTCGCACACCCAGCACTAATCCCACCGCATATGAAATTTGGTCTTTGTGGGTAGGCTTCAGATCCACCAGGCGTCCAGTACAATAATGTTTTATCTCTTGTGCGTATTGATTAATCGGGTGTCCGGTTAAGTACAAACCTAAAGTCACTTTTTCGCCGTCTAACCAGATTTTTTCAGGCCATTGGGGAACCTTTACAAACGCTTGCTCTACCTGTTCAGGCTCAGTTGTGAGCAAACCAAACATATCACTTTGCCCGTGAGACTCCGCTTTGGCGTGTTGATCGGCCGCCGCAATCGCTTCAGGTAACGTCGCCATAATAGAGGCCCGGTGCGGTCCAAGTGTATCTAAAGCTCCGGCATAAACGAGCTTTTCAAGCACACGCTTATTGATGCGCTTAGTATCAACCTTGGCGCAGAAGTCGAATAAGTCGCTAAATTGTTCATGATTTTCTCTGGCTTCGATAATTGCTGCAATCGGCCCCTCGCCTACGCCTTTAATGGCACCAATGCCATAAACAATGCGTCCTTCGCTATCCACGGTAAATTTATAACTACCTGCGTTAACATCAGGGGGTAACAAGGTAATGCCCATACGCTGGCATTCATCTACCAAGGTAACAATTTTGTCTGTGTTGTCCATATCTGCTGACATAACCGCAGCCATAAATTCAGCGGGATAATGGGTTTTTAACCACAATGTTTGATACGACACCAACGCATAAGCAGCCGAGTGAGACTTGTTAAACCCGTATCCAGCGAACTTTTCCACCAGATCGAATATTTTGATCGCCAGCTCAGGGTCAATATTATTGTCTTTCGCGCCCGTCTCAAAGGACTCGCGCTGTTTGGCCATTTCTTCAGGTTTTTTCTTACCCATAGCTCGGCGCAGCAAATCCGCGCCACCTAAGCTGTATCCAGACATCTCCTGGGCTATTTGCATAACTTGTTCTTGATACAAAATAATGCCGTAGGTCGGCTCAAGAATTTCTTTTAGGCACTCATGTTGATACGTCGCATCTGGATAGGAAATCGCTTCGCGGCCGTGTTTACGGTCGATAAAGTTATCTACCATGCCTGATTGCAAGGGGCCTGGTCTAAACAAAGCCACCAACGCGATAATATCTTCAAAGGAATCGGGACGTAAGCGCTTAATCAGATCCTTCATACCGCGGGACTCTAGCTGGAAAACCGCTGTGGTTTCTGAGCGCTGCAATAGCTTAAAACACTTCTTGTCATCCATCGGAATAGCCAAGATGTCGATATCGACTCCTTTACCACTGGAGATCATATCGATTGCCCACTGAATAATCGTCAGTGTACGCAAACCCAAGAAATCGAATTTTACCAAACCAGCGGTTTCAACGTCATTTTTATCAAACTGCGTAACTGGGTTTTTTCCTTCGTCATCGCAATATAATGGCGCAAAATCGGTAATTTTATTTGGCGCGATAACCACACCACCGGCATGTTTACCGGCGTTACGCGTCACACCTTCAAGAATACGCGCCATGTCGATGAGATCTTTAACTTCTTCATCATAAGCGTATAACTCAGGTAGTCTGGGCTCTTCTTCAAATGCTTTGGTCAGCGTCATGCCCGGAGTCGGCGGAATCAATTTGGAAATACGATCAACAAATCCGTAGGGGTGACCTAAAACACGGCCGACATCACGTACAACGGCTTTGGCCGCCATAGTACCGAAGGTGATGATTTGCGATACCGCATCACGTCCATACAGTTCGGCAACGTGATCAATAACTTCATCACGTCTGTCCATACAGAAATCGACATCGAAGTCTGGCATGGAGACCCGTTCTGGATTCAAGAATCGCTCGAAGAGTAAATCGAACTCCAGCGGGTCCAAATCAGTGATACCCAATGCGTAAGCGACTAACGAGCCGGCACCAGACCCTCGACCAGGGCCGACAGGTATGCCGTTATCTTTACTCCATTGAATAAACTCCATTACGATCAAGAAGTAACCTGGGAATCCCATTTGGTTGATTACAACCAATTCGATCTTTAATCGCTCATCGTATTCAGGACGATTAGCAAGGCGCTCTTCCTCGTCTGGAAATAAAAACGCGAGACGTTTTTCAAGGCCTTCTTCCGACACTTTAACCAGGAAGTCCGCTATGGTCATATCGCCTGTAGGGAAGTCAGGCAAAAAGTAAGTACCCAATAATACGGATACGTTACAACGCTTGGCAATTTCAACGGTGTTTTCAATTGCTTGAGGTATATCAGCAAATAGCTCACACATTTCCTCACTGGTGCGCATGTACTGCTGCTCACTGTACAATTTTGGGCGACGGGGATCATTTAAGGTGTATCCATCATGGATCGCCACGCGAATTTCATGGGCTTCAAAGTTTTCAGGGGAAATAAAACAGACTTCATTGGTCGCGACAACGGGCAAGTCATGCTCCCCTGCCCACTCGACTGCACGGTGGATATAGTCTTCTTCACCTAATCGCCCTGTTCGAGTCAATTCCAAATAAAAACGATCAGGGAAATGCTGCTGATAAAACTGAGTCGCTTTTTCGGCCAGTGGCACGTTTCCTTTGGTCAGGTATACGCCTAAATCGCCCATACGCCCACCAGATAGTACAATTACCCCCTCACTGTGCTCGATCAACCAATCTTGCTCGATGACAGCTCTATCCTGCACGCTGCCGCGCAAATAGGCTTTAGAGATGAGTAAGGTAATATTTTTATAACCTTTGTTATTTGCCGCTAATAACGTCAGGCGAAAAACGTGACCTTCCAATGCTTCAGATTGCACCCAAAAATCGGTGCCGATAATCGGTTTGATGCCATTGGAGTGTGCCTGTTCATAGAACTTAACCAAACCACACATATTCATTTGGTCAGTTAGCGCAACGGCAGGCATATTTAAAGATTTCACATGAGAAATCAGAGGTTTGACTTTATTCAAACCGTCCAGCATCGAATAGTCACTATGAACTCTTAGATGTATAAATTTACAATCAGACATTTAATTTCCTGCCAATTGCCCGTCACGCTGCATTAATGATAATTGCACGGGTTTAAAGCTCATTCGATATTCAGCTAATGGCCCAAACTCGGCGAGTTTTTCTAGATGGGCTTTTGTGGGGTACCCCTTATGCTGAGCAAAACCGTACTGCGGATGTAATTCATGTAATGCGCTCATCTCGGCATCTCTGGTCACCTTGGCAATAATAGATGCTGCGGATATCTCGGCAAACAAACTATCACCTTTGACAACCGCTTCACATGGATAACTCCAGTTGGGACAGCGGTTACCGTCGACACGCACAAAATGCGGTTGTGTCTTTAGACTTTCAACCGCCCGAGACATAGCCAGCATAGTGGCGTGTAATATATTCAGTTCGTCTATTTCTTTAGGTGATGCTCTGCCTACGCTAACGGCCAAGGCGTTATGCATAATCAAATCAAATAAAGCTAAACGTTTTTTTTCGGATAATTTTTTGGAATCCGCCAAACCGCCAATGGGCTTAGCAGGGTCAAGAATAACAGCGGCAGTCACCACGTCACCTACCAAGGGTCCACGACCCACTTCATCGACCCCCGCGATTAACTGAGTCATTTACGCGCTCTCTTGTGTTGTTTCAATTAACGACAGCACCGCTTGAGCTGCTTGGGCATCAGCATCTTGTTTAAGCAAGACGTGCAATTCGGTGAAGCGTGCAATCAGCGGCGCTTTGTCATCTTCACTTTGCTCAAAATACGGCAATAAATTAGCCACGATAGTCTCAGGATTGACGTCTTCCTGAAGGAGTTCAGGCACCAGCTTTTCATCGGCGAGAATATTTGGTAAAGCAAAATACTTGGCAATGTATAACCATTTCATCATTTGATGGGTTAGCCACTTTAAACGATATGCAACGACCATAGGGCGCTTACAGAGCATTGCCTCTAACGTCGCTGTACCTGAAGCAAGTAACACAGCATCTGATGCAATCATCACTTCTCGGGCATGCCCTATCACAATACGATAATTTACATTGACTAGATGTTCCCGCATGTAATCTTCGACTTGCCGTTTTCGCTGTTGATTTACCACAGGGATCAACACGCACAAGCCCGTTACTTGGTCAGCAAGTAACTCAGCGCTACGCATAAAGACATCCAGTAGCATAGTGACTTCACTGTGACGACTTCCAGGCAACAACGCTAACACCTTCTCATCACTCGGCACTTTTAAAGCACGTCTAGCTGCGCTTCTATCAGGAATGAGTTCGATGCCATCCGCCATGGTATGTCCCACAAACCGGCAGGGAATATTATGTTTATCGTAGACCTGTTTCTCAAATGGAAACAAACTCAAAACGAGATCTGTTGCCTTGGCGATTTTAAATACCCGTTTTTCTCGCCAAGCCCACACGGTTGGACTGACGTAATGTACGGTTTTAATACCAGCTTTTTTAAGAGGGAGTTCTAGGCGTAAATTAAAATCTGGAGCGTCCACACCAATAAATACATCGGGGGGATTAGCGATAAAATGTTGATACAGGCTTTTACGTACGAACAAAAGGCGTCGAATACGTGACAAAACTTCCACTAAGCCCATTACCGACAATTCTTCCATATCGAAAATGGTGGTGCAGCCTTGGGCTTGCATGCGAGGTCCGGCAATGCCTTCAAATACAGCATTCGGATATTGATCTTTGATACTGCGAATTAACCCAGCGGCTAATATATCGCCGGAGATTTCCCCGGCAACGATCCCGACTCTAATGACTTTTTCGCTCATGGTTTAGCGCACAATACCTCGTGAAGAGGTCGCCACAAAATCAGCCATAACCTTAACTTCTGGTGTCGTAGCCGCCATTTCATTCATGAGCTCAACCGCTTCATCAGCACGATGGCCATTGCGATACAGTATTTTGTAAGCACGGCGTAGTTGCATGATCACTTCTTTGTCAAAGCCTCGACGTTTCAAACCTTCACTGTTAATACCGTGAGGGGTACTTTTATCACCGCCAATCATGACATAAGGTGGTACATCACGTAACACAATTGCACCACCGGCGACAAAGCTATGGGAGCCGATATGACAGAACTGATGAAAAGCGCTCATGCCGCCAAGAATAACGTGATCGCCAACATGTACGTGACCTGCCAACGTTGCATTGTTGGCTAGAATACTGTTGTCGCCTATTACGCAATCATGGGCCACATGGGCATAGGCCATAAATAGATTATTAGAACCGATTTGGGTTACGGCTTTGTCTTGGGCTGTACCACGATGCACAGTGACGGATTCACGGAATACGTTGTTATCACCCACGATAAGACGAGTCGGTTCGCCAGCATATTTTTTATCCTGACAATCTTCGCCGATAGAACCAAATTGGAAAAATCGATTATTTTTACCGATTGTAGTGTGGCCTTTTACCACCACATGCGACTCGAGTACCGTACCCGCACCAATTTCAACATTGGCATCAACCAAGCAGTACGGACCAATTTTCACATCCTCAGCGATAATCGCTGAGGGATGAATAATAGCTGTAGAATGTATCACGTTATAGTTTCCGCATTGCGCACATAAATTCGGCTTCGCAAACTGTTTTTCCATCGACACTGCCTATGCCATGAAACTTCCAAATACCTCGACGTTCTTTAATTAATCGAACATCCATATCCAGACGATCCCCAGGCACTACGGGTTGCTTAAAGCGCGCCTTATCAATGCCTGCGTATAAATACAAATCGTCGCTGTTACCTGCTGTTTTAAAGCCTAGCACACCTGCGGCTTGTGCTAATGCTTCTAAAATTAATACCCCAGGGAAAATAGGTTTACCCGGAAAATGCCCAGTAAAACACGGCTCATTAAAGGTAATGTTTTTATATGCCGTAATCGATTCACCTAACGTATAGTTGGTAACACGATCAAGCAATAAAAATGGGTAACGGTGGGGTAAAAGCTCAAGAATTTCTTCAATTCCAAGCTCATTGATGTTATTAACCAACAGGTTATCTCCTCAATTAAGTCGCCCAATTGGCGGGGCGACTTATTTTAAATGCGATTTTTCGAGTGCTTTGACACGCTGATTGAGGGTGCTAAGATTACGCAACGCCACGCCATTTTTTCGCCACTCTCGGTTTTCAGTAGCAGGCATACCGGAAGAGTAAACGCCCGGTTTGTTTATGGATTTAGTCACCATACTCATACCGGTAATATGCACGTTATCACAAATTTCCATATGCCCATTAATTCCCACCAAACCACCAACCGTACAATGACGACCGATAGTGGTGCTACCAGCGACGACTGTGCATCCAGCAATAGCGGTATTTTCACCGATAACCACGTTATGCGCAATTTGGCACTGGTTATCAATAATAACACCATTACTGATGATCGTGTCATCTAGTGCACCGCGATCAATAGTGCTACTGGCGCCGACTTCAACACGATCACCTAATACGACCGTACCTAGTTGGGGAATTTTCACCCAACGACCTTTGTCATTCGCATAACCAAAGCCGTCGGCGCCGATCACCGTAGCCGATTGAATCAAACAATCTTGACCCAGTACCACTCGATGATACAAAGTCACATTGGCCCATAATTTAGTATTGGCACCGACAATGGCGTCTTTACCAATAAAACAACCAGGACCAATTTGCACGTTATCTGCAAGCTTAACACCCGATTCAATTACAGCATGGGGCCCAATACTGACATTTTTTCCCAATTCAACATTATCGGCAATTACCGCTAAAGGCGATATGCCGACTGCTGAGAGTGGAGTAGAGTCAAGTAGTTGTGCTGCCAGTGCAAACCCAACATAGGGGTTGTCCATCACTAATGCTGAGCATTGACAATGCGATAAATCTTCGGATTTTAAAATAACGGCCTGAGCGGCCGTTTTTTCAAGTTGGCTACGATACCGACTATTAGACAAAAATGAAATCTGACCATTGCCCGCTGACGCCAAAGTCGACAGTGAATGGATTTGGGTATCAGCGCTATCACTATCAGCTAAGTGAAGCGAGGCGCCAATTTTATCAGCTAATTGCTGTAAGCTAACGGTTTGATTCAAAGTCAGGCCTATTTATCAATCTAACGTCCCTGGGGACTTATTTTACTTTACTAACTTGCTCTAACACTTTCTTAGAGATGTCGTTATCTGGGTTGATAAACGCTACTGCGTTAGCATTTAAGATAACGTCGTATTTTTCTTTCGCTGCAACTACGTCGATAGACTGTTTAATGAAACCAAGCAATTTGTTTTGCTCTTCCTTTAAACGTCCTTGCACTTCTTGTTGAAGCGGCTGCGCTTTAGCACTGTACTCTTCACGCAACTCGTTAATTTTCTTTTCAAGCTCTGTTTTTTCTTTAGTGCTCATGGTCGCGGCATCACGTTGATTTTTTTCAATGTAATACTTAATGTCTTTTTCTAAGCGGCTCACTTCTTCAGTTTTGTCTTTAAACTCTGCCGCTAAGTCTTGCTGAATAGTAGCTGCCTGAGGCATAGACTGAAAAATACCTTGTACGTTAACCGCACCGATTTTTTGCTCTGCCAATGCTGCACTACTGAATGCTGCCGCGCTAATTAACGCCCCTGCTACAAGACTTTTAGTAAATGTTTTCAAAAGATACTCCTGATTTTTTAATCATTATTTTCAGCACTAAACAATACTGGATTTAGAATGTTTGACCAATGTTAAAAGAGAAAAACTTCGTGTCATCCCCTTCTCTGGATTCAATCGCTTTGGAAAAGCTGAATACCATAGGTCCCATAGGCGACAACCATTGTACAGAAAGACCACCGGAAGCTCTATACAACTTATAATCGCTGTAATCTTCTAACGGGTCGTTGTTAAACTGTTGGTTGAGCGTAAGATCTTTGTAGCGATCGTACCTAAACTCGGTATCCCATACGTTACCCACGTCCACAAACAAGCTGGTCCGTACCGAGTTGTCAAAATCGGCTTCCACAAACGGCGTCGGTACAATAAGCTCAACACCACCTAAGATCATGGCGTTACCACCAAGAGAACGAGAAGAAATCGTTACGGTATCGTTAACTGGACTACCGTAAATCACATTTCCGTCAATGTCGAAAATGGGTGAAGGCGTTAACTGCACACCACGAGGCCCTACGGTATTATTTTCAAAACCGCGTAACGAATCATTACCACCAGCACCAAAGTTTTGGTTAAACGGTAAGATTTGATCTACGCCATTAGCGGTACCATAACCATTACCATAACCCAATTTCAAGCGCGCCAAGAACGACCAACGTTGATTGCGTGATAATGGGAAGTAGAATTTAGTATCAACTTCTGTTTTAAAGTAGTTAACGTCCGAGTTCGGCGTTGTGATACTAAAAGACGCACGCTGTGATGAACCTGCGGTTGGGAATACACCACGGTTCAACGTAGAGCGGATCCAGGCGACCGACGCTAAGAAACTGTCATATTTAATTGAATCATCTGGGTTACTTTCATCCACAAACTGATTGTAAAAGCGTGTTGTTTGCTCGTATGACGTGCTTTGGAACAACTCCACATTACTGTAGGTCAAACCGAAATTGATACGGTTGAACTCATCAATGGGGTAGCCCACGTTAGCGCCCACTGAATATTGCTTAGAGTTGTATTGGATAAAACCAGCACTCTCACCGTCAAATTCACTGTAACCGATTGTGCCACCTAAACTGATGCCATCTATCGTGAAATAGGGGTCGGTATACGACACTTGGGCACTTTTCTGATACGAAGTCGTACTCAGATTAAGAGCGATACGTTTGCCCGTTCCAAGGAAGTTGTCCTGCTGGATACCTGCTTGCAAACTCAACTTGGTTCTATCACCGTAGCCGATACCCGCATTAAACGAGCCCGACGCTTGTTCTTTAACGCTAAAGTTAACATCAACCTTGTCATCTTCACCCGGTAAACGAACCGTATCAAAGTCGACACTTTCCATGTAGGTTAAACGTGAAAGGGCATTTTTCGATGACTCCAGCGTGGCGTTTGATAACCAAGCCCCTTCCATTTGCGTAACCGATTGACGTAAGACTTCGTCAGCGGTGCCTATGTTGCCTTCAAAGTTAATACGACGTACATAGATACGTTTACCTGGGTCAACCGATAAAGTCAGCTTAACGGTTTTATCTTCTTCGTTAATATCAGGGATAGTAGTAACAGATGGATACGCATAGCCGAAACGACCAAAATATTTACTGATAAACTCTTCAGTGTACGTCACTTCAGCTTGGTTATATAACTCGCCAGGGGTAATTGGCAGTACCAGTTTGAGGTAATCTTCATGGCCCAGTAACTCGCCAACCAACTCCACTTCAGATACTTTATATTGCTCGCCTTCATCAATATTCAGTGTCACATAGATGCCTGCTTTTTCTGGCGTCATAGAGACCTGAGTTGATTCAATGTCGAACTTCAAATAACCACGGTCTTTGTAGTAACTCGTGACCGTTTCCATGTCGCCGGTAAGGGTTTGTTTCTGATAACGCGTTTCAGATAAGAAGTCCCACCATGGCGCATCAAATTTAAGCTCCATTTGCTCAAACAGTGTCGCATCATCAAATATGCTATTACCGACAATATTGATTTGCTCGATTTTCGCCGCATCACCCTCTTCAAAAAGGAGTTTCAAATCAACACGGTTACGCGGTAATGGCGTAATAATCGCACTCACATCTGCGTTATATTTACCGATACTGTAATAGAAGTCTTTCAAGCCGTTTTCAATTGATGTGAGAACTGTTTTGTCCAGCGGCTCCCCTAAACGAATATTACTGCCATCTAAACTTTCTTGAAGTTGCTCATCTTTAATATCGTCATTACCTTCAAGGATGATATTACTGATAGTTGGGCGTTCTTTGACCTTCACCACGAGTATATCGCCATCACGCAACACTTCGATACTCTCGAAATGCGTAGAGGCATATAACGAACGAATGGCCTGAGCGATACGGAAGCTGTTCATTTCATCGCCGACTTTGACCGGCAAGTAGGTTAATGCCGCACCGAGGGCCACTCGTTGAAGGCCTTCTATCTTAATATCAGAGACGACAAATTCACTTTCTTGGGCCGACTTTGCCATACCGGCAACGGATAACATCAATCCTGCAGCAACTAACTGTTTAAACTTCATTTATTACCATTCTTCCTAAGCGCACATATGTTTGTGCTTCTGACCAAACTGGCCGATAAAAATTATAAACGCGTAATGTCGTTAATAATGGCGATACTCATAAACAGGAGTAACAATAAGCCACCTATTTTAAAACCAATCTCTTGTACTGAGTCCGGCACGGGTCGACCACGTAAAAGCTCTATAAAGTAATAGAGTAAGTGGCCGCCATCAAGCACCGGAATGGGTAAAAGGTTAATAATTCCCAAATTGACGCTAATTAACGCTAAAAAGCTCAGAAAATACACTAATCCTGAACTCGCACTCATCCCAGCACCCTGGGCAATGGAAATCGGTCCACTGAGGTTTTTAACTGATACATCACCGGTAATTAACTTGCCTAGCATCTCAATGCTAAGGGTCATAAGACGCCATGTTTTATCGCTCGCTTGAACGACAGCATCAATAGGACCATATTGGTGAGTAAACAATACCCCTTTGGGCCATGCTGCCAATGTTGGGCTTACGCCCAAATACCCAATTTCTTTATCACCATCTTGGCGTGAGCCTAACATGCCATTTAATTCAACAACACGGTCGTCTCTTAGTACCGTAATAACAACATCAGCATTGGGACGTTTTGCAACATAGCTCACTATTTGTTCCCAATTTAGCATGGTAGTTCCATCTACTTGCTGAATTTTATCACCAACCCTTAACCCTAGCTGTTGTGCGGCCGATTTCTCAGCCACTAAACCTACGATACTTAGCACATCAGGACGATACACAGACAGTCCTAAACTATCGATTGCGGAGTCTTTCTCCGGATTAAATTGCCAAGTGCTCAAATCTAACAATCTTGTTTGTTCAACCGGGCTGTTAGGCAGCGACACTGTGATCGGTAAACTGTCATTGCCAATATAGGAAATCAGCTCAAGATTCACCGCCTGCCAATCTATGGTATCCCGCTCACCTATTTTTTTGATAATAGAGCCTTGAACTAAACCAGCCTGACTCGCGATGCTGTCAGGTTTAATATCGCCAAGCATAGGCTTGATAGTCTGTACACCAATTAAATACATCACAAACAAGGCGAATATGGCAAAAATAAAGTTCGTTAGGGGTCCGGCAGCGATAATCGCGATCCGTTTCAAAACATGCTGGCGATTAAAAGCATGGGGTAGATCTTCTTCCGGTACATCATCGACCCGTTCGTCGAGCATTTTTACATAACCGCCTAATGGTATGGCGGCGATCACATATTCAGTACCCAGCTTATCAGTACGGCGCCACAGGGCTTTACCAAAGCCGATGGAAAAACGCTCAACTTTAACCCCACAGCGTCTTGCAACCCAAAAGTGTCCCCACTCGTGCACCGCTACTAAAATGCCTAATGCCACTACGAAGGAGCCTAAACTCCACAAAAAATCCAACATTAGCTTGCCTCTCGTGCATACGCAGAAATGATCTGCTGCGCCGCATTACGACACTCCAAATCCCAAGCGACAATCGCATCAATATCGTCAAGCTGACAACCATTCATTTGCGTAACGCACTGCTCATTAACTTGCGCTATTTGCGTAAAGCCAATTTGGCCAGCAAGAAATGCGGCAACCGCCACTTCGTTGGCCGCATTTAACGCGGTTGTGGCGTACTGCCCAGCATTTGATGCGTCAATCGCCAAGTATAAATTGGGATAGCGCTCAGGCTCAGGAAGATTAAAAGTAAAATTACTCACGGTTTGAAAATCCAGTGGTTTAACGCCCGATTCAATTCGATTTGGAAAGGCTAGACCATGTGCAATCGGTGTGCGCATGTCAGGATTGCCCATTTGTGCCAGTACCGAACCATCACAATATTGCACCATAGAATGAATGATGCTTTGCGGATGAAGTACCACTTGAATGTCGCTACTTTGTAAACCAAACAACCACCGTGCTTCGATAAACTCTAATCCCTTGTTCATCATAGTGGCTGAGTCGACTGATATTTTTTGCCCCATATCCCAATTAGGATGGGCACATGCTTGAGCTGGTGTAACACGACTCAACTCAGCTAATGGTGTTTCACGAAACGGTCCGCCAGAGCCCGTCAATAAAATACTACTGATCCCCGAAGCGGCCATATTCGCGTACTGATAATCATGGGGCAAACACTGAAAAATGGCGTTGTGTTCACTATCAATGGGTAGAAGCTGGGCATTATGTTCGCGCACCGCATTCATAAACAATTCGCCAGACATCACCAAAGACTCTTTATTGGCTAATAAGACTTTTTTGCCTGCCTTAACCGCTGCTATGGTAGGCAATAAACCTGCCCCGCCCACTATGGCGGCCATAACAATGTCAACTTCGTCGGCACTGGCCACGTCAGCTAACGCCTGCGCACCGCACAACAACTCAGTTTTCAATCCAACATTAACCAGCGCCTGTTTTGCCTGCTTAAAACAATTTGCATCTGAAAGTACGATGAACGTCGGCTGGCACAACTTAGCTTGCTCAATCAACTTTTCAATACTGTTATGGGCCGTTAAGGCATAAACACAGTATTGCTCGGGGTGACGTAGCACCACATCAATCGTGTTTTGTCCGATAGAGCCGGTGGCGCCTAATATACAAACATTTTGCATTAGGCCATCCAAGATACATAACAAAATGCGAAGACAGGAAAGGCTGCGGTAAGGCTATCGATACGATCTAAAATACCACCATGACCTGGCAGTAAATTACCGCTGTCCTTAATACCAGCACAACGCTTCAACATACTCTCGTTCAAATCACCTAAAGCAGAAACCGCCACAGTTAAACCGCCGATGAGGATATTTATCCAAATACGGCTTGGATCCACCGCATAGTGCAACGCAGCAAACGCAATAATCAATGATGATGCACCGACTCCGCCCATCAAGCCTTCAAAGGTCTTGCCAGGTGAAACCTTTGGGCGCAATTTGGTCCGGCCAAATTTAACGCCAACAAAAAATGCGCCAATATCTGCGGCCCACACAATACCTAACACATAAAAAATAAGCGATGCACCGTAAAAGCTATCAACGTCATATAAACTAGTACGCAGTGATACTATCGCAACCCAAGTTGGTATCAGCGTTAACACACCAAACAAACCTTGGATCCCGCGGCGAGTGCGCCAAAATGAACTAAAACGAGGATAGGCAATTATCATTAAAAAGGAGACGAACCACCACAAGGCCGCGATACCCAAAATATAATGATAAAGACTGTTTAATTGACCTTGATACCAAATACTTTCCACGTCGATAGCAAACGTAAAATAGCTACATATTGCGACAATAATAAAGGTATAAATCGCTTTAGTTTGACGTGTCACAAAGCCAGACATGTTAGCCCATTCCCAAGCTCCGAGACCTAATACACCAATCATGGCAATTTCGAAACCTAGCATAGGTAAAAATAAAATCGCACACAGTACCAGCGGCGCTAACACCAGTGCAGTGAGAATGCGTTCTTTCAACATAGTGAACCCTCAGAAACAGAAGTGGCGATAACCACAAACAGATCAGCCATTAACTAACCTGTTCGCCCGTCATCCCGTAACGACGTTGTCTATCGGCAAAATTATCGATAGCAAGTTGAAATGCATCTTCGTTAAAATCCGGCCAATAAGTATCGGTAAAATACAGCTCCGCGTAAGCAACTTGCCATAAAAGGAAATTGCTAATACGCGTTTCACCGCCGGTACGAATAAGTAAATCGAGTTCAGGTAAGTCAGTGCAGCAAGTAAAGCGATTGAACAGTGCTTCATCAATATCATTGCTATCCAACGTACCTGCTTTAACCTGCTCAGCTAATACTCGTGTTGCATTAACGATATCCCACCGCCCGCCATAGTTAGCAGCGATGTTCAACACTAACCCATCGTTTTTAGCGGTCAGTGACTCAGCTTCATGGATCTGCTCCACCAGCTTTTTATCAAATCGACTGGTGTCGCCAATAACCCGAAGTCTAACGTTATTTTTGTGCAGCTTTTTCACTTCACTGCTCAATACCATTTTAAACAGTTCCATCAGCACACCCACTTCTTCTTGAGGGCGATTCCAATTTTCACTGCTAAAAGCAAATAGCGTTAACACTTTAATTTTATTTTTAAGAGAAAAAGAAACCGACGCACGCACCCCTTTGACCCCAGCTCGGTGTCCAAAGGTGCGAATTTTGCCTTTCTTTTTTGCCCACCGCCCGTTGCCATCCATGATAATCGCAACGTGCTGTGGCACGAGTTTATTAGTAAGTTGTAATTCTGAATTCATTTTTCAGGCAACCACTATACTTCCATTAACTCTGTTTCTTTTGCCGCCAGAATGTCATCTATTTGCTTCACAAACTCATCCGTCAGCTTTTGAATTGCCTCTTCACCACGATGGGCATCATCCTCACTGATTTCTTTTTCTTTTAGTAATTCTTTGAGGTCGCCATTCGCATCTCGGCGAATATTACGCACAGCCACTCGGCCACCCTCAGCTTCACCGCGCACAACACGGATCAAGTTTTTACGACGTTCTTCCGTCAGCGCTGGCATAGGAATGCGAATAACTGTACCTGCACTCATAGGGTTTAAACCTAGATCAGATTGCATAATGGCTTTTTCAACAGCCTGTGCGGCACTCTTATCAAACACAGTTAGCGCTAAGGTGCGAGAGTCTTCTGCAATCACATTAGCAAGCTGCTTGAGAGGCGTTGGTGCTCCGTAATAAGGCACCATAATGCTGTCTAGCAAACTAGGATGCGCGCGCCCTGTACGAATTTTGGTAAACTGACCACGCAACGCAAGAATGCTTTTTTCCATGCGCTGACGCGCATCTACATTGATTTCATCAATCATAAAATGTCTTCCTAATTAATTATCTTGTTTTTCTGGATGGCAAATTACGGTACCAACATCGTCACCTAGCACGACTGAACGTAAGCAACCAGGTGTATTCATATTGAAAACCCTGATAGGAATATTGTGATCCCGCGCTAAGGTGAATGCCGCTAAGTCCATCACTTTTAATTCTTTATCTAACACTTCGGTGTAAGACAATCGTTTATATAACACAGCGTCTGGGTTTTTAGCTGGATCGGAGTCATACACGCCATCTACTTTTGTGCCTTTGAGTACGGCATCAGCTTCGATTTCGATACCACGTAAACATGCGGCTGAATCGGTAGTGAAAAAGGGATTGCCTGTGCCCGCGGCGAAAATAACCACTCGACCAGATTTCAATAAACTAATGGCTTCAGCCCAGTTGTAAGCGTCACATACGCCATTTAAGGGAATGGCTGACATCAAACGTGCATTTACGAATGCTCGGTGTAATGCATCACGCATCGCTAAGCCATTCATTACAGTAGCAAGCATGCCCATGTGATCACCAACGACGCGATTCATGCCGGCTTTAGCGAGGCCTTCACCACGGAATAAGTTACCGCCGCCTATCACTAAACCTACTTGGATGCCAAGTTCGACCAACTCTTTGATTTCCTGAGCCATGCGCTCAAGCACTTTCGGATCAATTCCAAAGCCTTCTTCGCCCATTAAGGCTTCGCCACTTAGCTTCAATAAAATTCTTCGATAGGCATGTTTAGGTGTTGTACTCATCGGCAGGCTATTCCTTATTTAACGAATAATGGGGGTCAAAATAACACTCGGTATAACAATATGCTTCATGGCATACGGACACTAACTTCAGCGGGTTCTACGGTCGAAAAATTCTGTATGTAGAACAAAAAGTATCGACTTAAATAAGTCTAAGTATACCGAATATCAGTGCACGTGCCGTTATACTGCTTGGTCCACATATAAAAAGGCACCTCAATTTGAGGTGCCAGTAGTTTATATGACATTAGCTTTACGCAAAAGCAAATGGCGCAATTATTTCTTAGCAGCGGCCATTTGTGCAGCAACTTCAGCCGCAAAATCTTCTTCTTTCTTCTCAATGCCTTCACCAACTTCGAAACGTACGAAGTTGATAACGTCTGCATTCTTAGCTTTAAGCAATTGCGCAACCGTCATAGAAGGATCTTTGATGAATGGCTGGCCAGTTAAGCTAACTTCAGAAGTGAACTTGTTCATACGACCAGAAACCATCTTCTCTGCGATTTCAGCAGGCTTGCCTGATTGCATCGCGATATCAAGTTGAATTTCTTTTTCTTTTGCAACAACTTCAGCTGGTACATCAGTCGGCTTAACAAACTGAGGGTTAGCTGCCGCTACGTGCATAGCAATATCTTTTGCTAACTCTTCGTCGCCACCTTTAAGGATAGCGATAACGCCAATTCGTGCGCTGTGTACGTATGCGCCAAGGTTATCACCTTCAACCGAAACAACACGACGTGGAGAAATGTTCTCACCGATTTTAGCAACTAAAGTATCACGAGCATCACTTACTTTAACGCCATCGATAACTGAATCATTCAACGTTTCAATGTCATTGATTTTGTTCGCGGAAGCGACTTCGATCAATTTGCTACCAAAGGCTACGAAGCCTTCATCACGGGCAACAAAGTCAGTTTCACTGTTCAATTCAATCATTGTTGCTACGCCGTTAGCAACTTTGGTCAAAATAACGCCTTCAGCGGCGATACGACCTGCTTTTTTAGCGGCTTTTGCTTGACCGTTCTTACGCATATTTTCGATTGCAAGCTCAATGTCACCGTCTGTTTCAACGAGTGCATTTTTACAATCCAACATACCTGCAGCGGTACGCTCGCGTAATTCTTTAACTAGGGCTGCTGTCACTGCCATTGTCGTTTCCTCAGCAATAATATGTACTTAAATTAGGATTAAAAAACAGGGGCATCAGCCCCTGTTAAATTTTCGTGTCATGCACATGTGTGCATTAACAGACTGACTCAATAGGTATATTAAAGAGACTGATTACTCAGCAGCTTCAACAAACTCACCTTCTTCAGCCTGTACTTCAATGTTCTTCTCACGACCTTCGATAACGGCGTCAGCAGCAGTGTTCAAGTAAAGTTGAACTGCACGGATCGCATCATCGTTACCAGGAATGATGTAATCAACACCATCTGGATTTGAGTTAGTGTCGACGATAGAAACAACTGGAATACCAAGGTTACGCGCTTCGGTAATCGCAATGTGCTCGTGATCAGCATCAACAACGAAAAGACAGTCTGGAAGACCACCCATGTTTTTGATCCCGCCCAAGCTGTTTTCTAGCTTAGCCATTTCACGTTGTAACATAAGCACTTCTTTTTTAGTGATTTTGTCGAACGTACCGTCTTGGCTTTGTTGTTCAAGATCTTTTAAACGCTTAATTGATTGACGAACTGTTTTCCAGTTAGTCAACATGCCGCCCAACCAACGTTTGTTAACGTAGAATTGGTCACATTTGATTGCTGCGTCACGAACCGCATCACTTGCTGCACGTTTAGTACCAACAAAAAGGATTTTACCTTTCTTAGAAGCAACACCGCCGATGTAGTTCAACGCATTGTTGAATAACGGAACCGTTTTTTCTAAGTTAATGATGTGAACTTTATTACGTGAGCCAAAGATGAAAGGTTTCATTTTTGGGTTCCAGTAACGTGTTTGGTGACCGAAGTGAACGCCGGCTTGAAGCATGTCGCGCATTGATACATTTGCCATTATATTAGTTTCCTTAATATGGGGTTAGGCCTCCATACATCCCAGCTCTCGATCTGTGCAGACGAATCTTGCACAAACACCCCGAAAACTGTGTCGATGTATGTGTGTTATAAAATAAAGTTAGTCGCTGTAAATAACCATTTAATGACTGGCTCAAAAAGAACAATACATCGAACAGCTGTTTCAGCGGGGCGCTTTATATCACGACAGAGCACTAAATTCAAGTTTGTGTATAGGCGCTATACACCAGCGCCTTGAAAAGTTAAGATATATCCACATTAATAAAGACCCGAAAAATTAGGACATTGCTTTGCCAGCTACTATCAAAACCGCACTCGAAATTGAAAAAATGCGCGTTGCCGGGCGACTTGCAGCAGATGTATTACAGATGATTGGTCCCCATGTGAAAAAAGGCGTGACCACAGATGAACTTAATCAACTTTGTCATGATTACATTGTTAATGAGCAGCAGGCCATCCCTGCCCCATTAAATTACGGTAATCCGCCATTCCCAAAATCAATTTGTACTTCCGTTAATCATGTTATTTGTCATGGTATTCCGGCAGACAAAAAATTGAAAGAAGGTGACAGTGTTAATATTGATGTCACGGTAATCAAAGACGGTTATCACGGTGATACTTCAAAAATGTTTGTCGTAGGTAAACCTAGCATCATGACTGAACGCTTAATCCGCATCACCCAAGAGGCGTTGTACATTGGTATTAAGATGGTCAAACCTGGAGCGCGATTAGGTGATATAGGTCACGCTATTCAACAACATGCTGAAGGCCACAACTATTCGATAGTGCGTGAATACTGCGGACATGGAATTGGTGCTAATTTCCATGAAGAACCGCAAGTGGTGCATTATGGTAAGCCAAATACTGGCGAAGTATTAGAAGAAGGCATGTGTTTTACCATAGAGCCAATGATCAATGCGGGTAAACGCCACTCGAAAGTATTGCCGGATGACTGGACCGTAGTCACGAAAGATCGCAGCTTGAGTGCCCAATGGGAACACACCTTATTGGTCACCGAAACTGGGGTTGAAATTCTTACCCTCAGAGATGATGAAGAAATTGAACGCGTTATCAATCACTAAGCATTTCCTAGCTACAAATATCTAAGCTTATGATAAATAATTAGTTCTCACCGGAATTAGTTATTTGTCATCGCTCAGTAAATAGATAAACCTTAAGCGAGCTCTATTCCACATAAAATCGTCATTACATTGAATAAAGGAACGTATCTTGTCTTTGCAAACCTTAATTAATAAAATTCACCTTATTCAATCCACTGACGACATTCCAGCATTTAAAGCTTGTATCAGTGATAATTACCTCTGGTTAGAAAGCGAGTTTCCCCGCGTCGATGTCGACAGCCTAGTATTAGGCCGCGCAACCTTTGTGGATGCTTTATTGTGCCATGCATGGCAACTCCTTGAACTACACAAAGAAAGTAAAATTGCCTTGGTAGCCGTTGGCGGATATGGCAGAGGACAGCTACAACCATACTCCGACATTGACTTGTTATTGCTCAGCCCCAGCGCCTTATCTCAGGCACAGCAAGATACAATCGGTCAATTCATCACGTTTTTGTGGGATATTGGATTGGATATCGGTCAGTCCGTGCGCACCATAAAAGAAACGGTTTCGCTTGCGAGGGGTGATGTGACCATTGCCACAAACCTGGTTGAAGCAAGATTGCTCACCGGTAATCAAGATACTTTTTTAGCCCTAAATAAAAAACTACATGGCCGAGGTTACTGGACCAGTAAAGACTTTTTTATTGCCAAATCTAAAGAACAACAGATCCGTCACTCCAAATTCAAAGGTACCTCTTACAATCTTGAACCTAACGTCAAAGAGAGCCCAGGTTGCTTGCGGGATATCCAAAATATTGGTTGGATTGCCAAAAAGCACTTCAGGGTTTTAAAAGGTACAGAGCTCGTAGAACGGGGTTACTTTACCGAGCAAGAATTTCAAGAATTGCTTGAGTGTCGTTCAAACCTTTGGCGCATTCGTTTTACCCTGCACCTGCAAGCCCAGCGCAGTGAAAACCGCTTGTTATTTGATTACCAAAATGATGTTGCTAGCCGCCTAGGTTATGGCGACGATGGCAAAGCGTCAGTTGAACGCATGATGAAATCTTTTTTTAGGACCGTGCGCCGAATAAGCGAATTAAATGAGATGTTATTGCAACGTTTCGGTCACGACGTCTTGCAAATAAAAGTTAAAAATAAAAGTATCATCAATCCCAGCTTTGAGATTGCCGATGGTTTACTGGCGACTCGTCACGATAATGTGTTTACCCAACCTGAAGATATTCTGCAGTGTTTGTTACTGATCGCTGATACACCCCAAGTAGAAGGACTGCATTCCAGCGTATTACGTCAATTGCGTTACGCTCGGCGTAAATTCCACAGCCAGTATTACTGCGAAAAAGCCCAATGTCGAAGTTTGTTCATTGAGCTAATGCAGCATCCTGACTTTTTCGGTTTAGCCTGGGATATCATGCACAAACACGGGATCCTGCAATCTTATCTACCCCAATGGGATCATATCGTCGGTATGATGCAGTTCGATCTGTTCCATGCTTACACCGTTGATGAACATACCCATAGATTGGTCAAACATGTTTATCAATACAGCCAAGGAAATCCTCAATTTCCTCGTTGCAGTCGTATTGTGCGCAATCTCGACAAACCAGAATTGTTATACATAGCAGCCATTTTTCATGACATAGGTAAGGGCCGTAACGGCGATCACTCAAAACTCGGTGCACAGGATGTAGCTGAGTTTTGCGCAATGCATAATATCAATGACAAAGATGCCGAGCTCATAGCTTGGTTAGTGGAAAGCCATTTGTTGATGTCTGTTATCGCCCAGCGCAGAGATATATATGACCCCAGTGTGATAAATGAATTTGCCAGCAATGTACGCACCCATAATCACTTAAATCACTTGTACGCGTTAACCTTGGCAGATATCCGCGCCACTAACGACAATCTATGGAACGACTGGAAAGCAACATTATTACGCGAACTCTATTTGCTTACCCAAAAAGCCTTAGATAACGGTTCAGAGTGCAAAGTTGCCTTACAAGATCGCATTGACGATCACCAATCTAAAGCCCGAAAGCTGTTAATGGGTCGCGGCGTTAATGAAAGCCAGATCGAACAGTTTTGGAAACGCTTAAGAGACGATTATTTCGTGCGTTTTAAACCCGAGCAAATAGCTTGGCATGCAGGGGTTATATTGGCTGCACATCCTATGACGGATGATTTTTTATTGGTTGATGCCAATGAACATACCGCTAAATCAGGCACTGAGTTGTTAGTGTACGGCAAAGATAAAATCAACCTGTTTGCCCAAGTTGCCTCTGTTTTGGATAGCCGAAACTGTTCTATCCATGATGCCCAAATTATGAAAACCAACGATGGTTATGTTTTTGATAGCTTTATTATTCTTGAGCAAAACGGCGATAGAATTAATTCAACCAGTCGCTTGGCAAGTCTCAAAGATGCTGTTACCAGTCAATTGAGTAAGCCCGGTATTGAACATCAAAACCGGCGCAAGATGTCTCGGCAAATGAAACAGCTGGATGTACCGACCAAGGTACGTTTTTATTCCAACCAACCTGATGTCACCTTAGTGGAACTGGAAGCATTGGACGCACCTGGGCTTTTAGCAAAAGTAGGTAATTTGTTGGTAGAGATGGAATTTTCTTTAAGAATGGCAAAAATTGCCACTATTGGTGAGCGAGCGGAGGATTTGTTCATTGTCAGCAACAGTGACAATAAGGCTTTAACCCAAAATCAGGAAGTGGAACTCAAAAAAAGATTAGCCGCAACACTCGATTAATCGACCGAGTTAACACATGAGCTTTCTCGGCGCTATGTCGTAAAAGCTCACTGTCATCATAGTTTCAAATTACCTTCACCTTACTGTAAAGCTAGGCTCATAGCCTTAGCTTAAACAGTTAAAGGTGAGTAATATGAACAACGCTTTTGTTTACCGCGCACATTACCGTACGGTTTGGTTATCGGATATCCACTTGGGCAACACAGACTGTAAAGCCGAGTACTTACTCGACTTCCTTAATCACTCTACCATCGATACCTTATACTTAGTTGGCGACATTATAGACATGTGGGCAATGAGCAAACAATTCCGCTGGCCTGAGAGCCATAATCAAGTACTGCATAAGCTCATGAGTTTATCTAAGGAAGGATCCCGCGTTATCTTCTTACCGGGTAACCACGACGCCCCTCTGCAAAAATATGACGGTATCACCTTTGGCGAAATTGAAATCGCAAGGGAAATGATCCACACCACAGCTGACGGTAAAAAGTTATTAGTACTGCACGGCGACCAATTTGATCAAGCAGTCTGTTTTGGGCCTTTGCAATCATGGATAGGCGATAAAGCATACGATCTACTGCTGTTTATTAATCGTTGGTACAACCGCGCTAGAGCAATGTTGAAGTTTCCCTATTGGTCTCTAGCAGGATACCTGAAAAGTCATATCAAAGGAGCGAATAAAGCCATTACCCGATACAAGTATGCCTGCATTAACCGAGCAATTAACATGGGCGTAGACGGGGTGGTTTGTGGGCACATTCACCATCCGGAAGTGGCGGATATTTGTGGGAAAAAATACTATAACGATGGTGATTGGATCGAGAACTGTTCAGCCTTGACCGAATTGCCCTGTGGCGAGATAAAATTAATCTATTGGACACAAACCTCTCATGCCAACAACCTGTTCAATTTGAGAATGAGTAAAGCAAGGGGGCAGAAAAAAGCAGCATAATGTCATTAGCAATAATGCAAAGAGTGTAATCAAATTGCCATCATATTGGCGCTAAAGCGTCACATAGCACAGCTAGTATGAGGTCGAATAAAAGCAGATACGGCAGTTTATATGTTTACGGTTAACGACGTTTTACACAAACACTTCCCTAGCGTAGCGCAAAAGCCTTGGCTATTTAAATCAGCAGGATTTGTACTGCGTCATTTGCTTCATGAGCGAGAAATGCATGAGTTCGCCCAAAGCTATCCCCATCACCAGGGCCTAGAATTTGTTGAACAGGTACTTGAGTACTTCAATGTCAGTTATTCAGTGCGTGACAACGAGCGCGAACATATCCAAAGCAGAGGTCGATTGGTCATTATTGCCAACCATCCCATAGGCTCTTTAGACGCGTTGGCGCTTATCAAACTAGTAAGTGAAATTAGAACCGACGTGAAGATCGTGGCCAATCAAATGCTGATGACTATCGACCCATTACACTGCATGTTGTTACCCGTAAATAATATGAGTGGTGATACGACAAAAGATCATATCCACAATATTCAGCAACACCTAGAGCAAGAGGGCGCACTATTAATCTTCCCTGCCGGTGAAGTTTCCCGTTTACGGCCTCAAGGGATCCGTGATACCCATTGGAACAGCGGTTTTCTGCGCATCGCTCGTCAGGCAAAAGCCCCGATTATTCCTGTGTTCATCGATGCCAAAAACTCGCCATTATTTTACGGTTTATCCATGCTTTATAAGCCGTTAGCATCGATGATGCTCGTTACTGAGATGTTTAAACAGAAGCGTAGACATTTGCCTATGCGTATTGGTGAAATCATTCCGTTCGAATCTTATGCCAACGATAAAATTAACCGTTTGCAGCAAGTACGCTTGTTGAAAAAACACCTTTATCGGATTGGCATGGGAAAAGAAGGCATTTTTGCCACCCAAAAAGCCATCGCTTTGCCTGAAAACCGCACAGAACTTAGTCGAACGATTAAACGCGACTGCGAGTATCTAGGGGCAACGACAGACGGCAAAGCGATTTATCTATATCAGTACAGTGGTAGCTCTCCCATCATGCGTGAAATCGGACGCCTCCGAGAGATTGCCTTTCGCGCCGTTGGTGAGGGCAGTAATCGCCGACGAGATATAGATCAGTACGATACACATTACTTCCACCTGATTCTGTGGGATGCGGACGATCTTGAAATTGCCGGCGCCTATCGCTTTGGCGATGCAAAGAAGCTTTTAACGCAATTTGGAGTCGAAGGACTATATTCCTCAACTCTGTTTGATTACACTGAATCTATGCAGCCGTATTTTGCACAAGGTCTAGAGTTAGGGCGCAGTTTTGTACAGCCTAGGTACTGGGGTAAGCGCAGCCTAGATTATTTATGGTATGGAATTGGAGCATTTCTACAACGCCACCCGGATTATCGCTACCTATTTGGCCCAGTATCCTTGAGCGACACCTACCCGAAGGCCGCTAAGGACTTACTGGTACAATTCTATCGTCTCTATTTCACCCACTCAGATAGCATAGCGACTTCAAAAACCCCATATTCTTTGCCAAATAATTTAGCGGTTACATTTGGCGGCTCAGATTACAAAAAAGACTTCACCTTACTTAAACACATGCTGGCAAATATGGGGGTATCCGTACCTACCTTGTATAAGCAATACACAGAAACTTATGATGATGGTGGTATTCACTTTTTAGACTTTAATATTGATGCCGACTTTGGGAATTGTATCGATGGCTTAGTTCTGGCTGATATTCACAAACTCAAAGCCAAGAAAAAAGCGCGTTACATGCCACAACCAAATGAGCTTAAAAACGACAATATTTTGCTTAAAAAAGACAGGTTTAAAAAGGCCAGTTAATGACTAAAGAGCGACAACCGTTTAGTAAGAGCAGCGTCAAACGCTAAAAGGCGACTTAACAGGTCGCCTTTTTACAGAATGAGTTTGACACTTCAGTGTTAGGCTTTCTTTTTACCTAGTGCAACCACATCTGCTTTTTCGTCAGACAACACTGATTTGGCTTCAGTACCTTTAAATAACTTGCCAAGGGCATCTTTGTTTTTAGACAGCATGATGGCCAAATCTTCTAATACGTTAGGTTCAAACTTCATGCCCTTAGCTTCGATATATTCCGCTAAGTTATCCGCTACCTCTAACATCTTGTCGTACTTGTCGGCTTCTTTTTTATCTGCGGTCACAAACTTTTCAACCCCTTTATGCTCAACGACGTATCTAGTAATAATGGCCATATTTGTATCCTCAATTGCGTATCTGTACAAAATATAGCACAACAACTGTTTTTATGTACAGTCTTATTACTGGCAAGTAACAACTACTATTAGGCGCATAAAAAAACCAGCCGCAGCTGGTTTTTATTAAATCCTTTTTCGCTTCATTTAGTCTTAGTGGCCTTCGCTCACTTGGTTGACTGTGTAGCGCGGTATCTCAACGACCAAATCTTCATCTTTTATGACCGCTTGGCAACCTAAACGTGAATCAGGCTCTAAGCCCCACGCCTTGTCTAGCATATCATCTTCAAGCTCATCGCTTTCATCAAGTGAATCCATGCCTTCTCGTACAATTATATGACAAGTCGTACACGCACAAGACTTCTCGCAGGCATGTTCAATACCGATCCCATTTTTTAGTGCTACATCAAGTACGGTAGTACCACTTGGTGCTTCTAAAACGGCTCCGTCAGGACAAAGCTCAGCATGGGGTAAAAAAATCACTTGTGGCATATTTAGTTTCCTTTAAATCGAAAAATTATATTCTGACGCAAATTAAATACTGTCAACCGTATGTCCGGCTAACGCCTTTTTGATCGAGTGATCCATACGTTTCTCTGCGAATATCTGGCTAGCGGCATCAGCGGCAGCAATAGCTTGTTTAATGTCGTCGATATCATCATTCTTTCCTGCTGCGTTTAGCACCTGCAGGCTAGCTTGAATAACGTCGATCTCGCTTGCACTCAAGAGCACTTCGCCATCAGCGCGTAATGCTGCCTGTAGCGCTTCATGAACACGAGCGGCTTCGACTTGCTGTTCTTTTAACATTCGCGCTTGCATATCACCCGTGGCATTTTGCATGGACGCTTTGAGCATGTCGCTAATTTGTGTTTCATCAAGCCCATAAGATGGCTTGACTTGAATTTCTGCTTGCACACCACTGGACTTTTCCATGGCCATAACATTCAGTAAACCGTCAGCATCAACTTGAAAGGTTACCCGTATATGTGCGGCACCCGCGGCCATAGGCGGTATGCCATGTAGGGTAAATTTAGCCAGTGATCGGCAATCATCAACTAATTCACGTTCACCCTGCAGTACATGCACCATCATGGCCGTTTGCCCATCTTTGAAGGTGGTAAACTCCTGTGCTTTGGCGACAGGTATAGTGGTATTACGATGAATAATCTTTTCTACCAATCCCCCCATGGTTTCAATCCCCAAGGATAAAGGCAGTACGTCCAATAACAGCATCTCACCATCCGGTTTATTGCCGACTAGGATATCTGCTTGTATCGATGCGCCAATAGCCACAACTTTATCTGGATCAATTGAGGTTAAGGGTTCACGGTCAAAAAAGCCCCCCACTTGTTCGCGTACATAGGGGACTCGGGTCGATCCTCCAACCATCACCACTTGTAATACTTCGTCTTTATCGAGCTCAGCATCTTTTAGAGCACGACGGCATGCACGTAATGTATTTTTAACCAGAGCAGCAATTAATCCTTCGAAAGCTGCGCGGGTAATTGAAAGCTCTCTTGTTTGTTGCTCGTCATCTAGAAACGTAATGCTTGCTGAAGAAACATCACTAAGCGTTTCTTTGGCAAATTTGGCTTTGTCTAACAACACGCGGTGTAAGCGTTTTGATAAAGTACCTTCAAGGGAAAGTTGCTCGCGGAAATAGCTCACTATAGCGAGATCAAAGTCGTCGCCCCCTAAAGCAGAGTCACCGCCCGTGGCCAATACTTCAAACACCCCTTTGCTTAGGCGTAAAATCGATATATCAAAGGTACCACCACCTAAATCATAAACCGCAATCACGCCTTCTTGAGCTGAGTCTAGGCCATAAGCAATCGCCGCAGCAGTTGGTTCGTTGAGTAAACGGAGTACTTTCAACCCAGCTAATTGCGCTGCATCTTTAGTGCCTTGGCGCTGAGCATCATCGAAATAAGCCGGTACAGTCACAACGGCGCCACTAAGTTCTTCACCTAGACTTTGCTCGGCACGTAAACGCAGAGCAGTCAGAATTTCGGCTGAAACTTGAACCGGATTTACCTGGCGTCCATTGACATTTAACAACGGAGAATTAGGACTCAACTCGTCGAAATCATAAGGTAAATTCGGATAACTGCTACGGATATCATTAAGGCTGCGCCCTAAAAAGCGCTTCACCGATACCACGGTATTTGTCGGGTCAAGACTGGCATCACGCTTAGCTTGCTCGCCAACGATGACACTACCGCCTTTATAACTGACCACGGAAGGCAAAAGATGTTGGTTATTATCATCGCCTAATGTTTCAGCTTGGCCACTACGTACGGTAGCCACTAGGGAATTCGTCGTACCTAAATCAATACCCACTGCGAGCTTTCGCTGATGAGGGGCAGCGCTTAGGCCAGGTTCTGCAATTTGAAGTAATGCCATAATAAAAAACCGTTTAATTTGTTCAAAAGTCGCTTAGAGCGTCTTCTTTGAGTTCAATTTCGTGACGTAACTTAAATAAAAATTTAAGTTTACGTACAAGGTTTGCCGCACTTTCGTTTGCCGCATCGTTCGTTTGCTCGAGTAAGGTACCCAGCTCATCGATTAAGGCTTTACTATTCCCGGCGACCTCATCATCTAGCTCTTCTAATGCGATTAATGGGTCAACAGCATGCTGAGCATCATCAAGCTGCTCACGCCATTCCATTTGCTGCATCAAAAAAGTGCCATCTTGCATGGTTTTTTGCTCGTGCTGCAATTCAACTCCACGTAATTCGAGCATATGCTCGGCACGACTAAGAGGCCTTTTAAGCACTTGATAGCCATCGTTTACTTGGGCGTTTTTTTGCAAAGCAATGAGTTTGTCACGCTCGCTGGCTGTGGCAAATTTATCAGGATGAGTAAGTTTCTGTAGTTGTTGATAACTCGCTGCTAAAGCTGTGGTATCAATGACAAATGAAGGCGTTAAATTGAATAGCGCGAAATAATTCATATCAGTCAGCGTCTTTTGGGTTTGGCCTGTGAATAAGTAAATAGCGAGGCTGATTTACATCGTGATACGCCAGTGCGATGCACGGGTAAAATAAAGCAGGCTATTACGCCTGCTTTAGAACTCTATACGTTGAAACTTTCGCCGCAACCACACTCGCCGTTTGCATTGGGATTGTTAAACTGGAATCCTTCATTTAAGCCTTCTTTGGCAAAATCTAATTCCGTGCCATCAAGGTATACCAAGCTTTTTCCATCGATAATGATTTTAACGCCATTATCTTCGAAAACATGATCATCCTCATTAAGCTCGTCAACAAACTCCAAAACATACGCTAAGCCAGAGCAACCTGTGGTTTTCACTCCTAAGCGCAGGCCTAGCCCCGAGCCTCTGTTTTGCAGAAAGCTAGATGCTCGTTGTGCCGCAGCCTCAGAAATTTTAATCCCCACAATGGTCTCCTTTTTCTTAAACGTTTACTGATTTTTCTTTTTGTAATCCGCTACTGCAGCTTTAATGGCATCTTCAGCCAAAATAGAGCAGTGGATCTTAACCGGCGGTAAAGCAAGCTCTTCAGCGATGTCGGTATTTGAAATTTTGACTGCATCGTCAATAGATTTACCTTTAACCCACTCAGTCACTAATGAGCTCGACGCAATTGCTGAACCACAACCATAGGTTTTGAACTTCGCGTCTTCGATAATGCCGTTAGCACCAATCTTCAATTGCAACTTCATTACGTCACCACATGCTGGTGCGCCAACCATACCGGTTGCAATGCTAGGGTCGTTCTTGTCAAAGCCGCCCACGTTACGTGGATTTTCATAGTGATCGATTACTTTTTCGCTGTAAGCCATGATGGTTACCTCATTTGTGAAGGCTTTCGCCTTACTGTAAATTCTATTGTTACTTTAAATACTTAGTGATGTGCCCACTCAACAGTATTTAAATCGATACCTTCTTTGTACATATCCCACAACGGAGACATATCACGTAATTTATCAATCGCGTTTCGTACAACACTAATAACATGGTCAATTTCAGCTTCAGTGGTAAAACGGCCAATCGTGAAGCGAATCGAGCTATGCGCAAGTTCGTCATTCAAACCCAATGCTCGCAGTACATAAGACGGCTCTAAACTAGCAGAAGTACAAGCTGAGCCTGACGATACAGCCATGTCTTTAAGCGCCATAATTAATGACTCACCTTCAACGAAGGCAAAACTAACATTCAGATTAGCCGCTACACGTTGTTCGATATCGCCATTGATATAAACCGCTTCAATATCTTTAATACCGTCCCACAAACGATTACGTAACATTAAAATGCGGTCGTTTTCAGTGGCCATTTCCACTTTAGCCAAGTGGAACGCTTCACCCATACCGACGATTTGATGCGTCGCCATCGTGCCTGAACGCATACCACGTTCATGACCGCCACCGTGCATTTGTGCTTCTAAACGTACCCGAGGCTTACGGCTGACGTAAAGGGCACCTATACCTTTTGGACCGTATGATTTATGCGCAGAAAACGACATCATATCGACTTTCAGGTTTTGTAAATCAATGGCCACTTTGCCAGTACTTTGCGCAGCGTCAACATGGAACAATACTTTGCGTTCTCGGCAGACTTCGCCTAATGCAGCAATGTCTTGGATCACGCCAATTTCATTATTCACATGCATAACAGTGGCAAGAATAGTGTCAGGGCGAATGGCCGCAGTGAATTTTTCAATATCCACTAAACCATTAGGCTCAGGGTCTAAATAGGTTACTTCAAACCCTTCACGCTCTAATTGACGGCAAGTATCGAGCACCGCTTTATGTTCAGTTTTCACGGTAATAAGGTGTTTACCTTTTTTACCATAAAAATGCGCTGCACCTTTTATCGCCAAGTTATTTGATTCAGTCGCACCTGAGGTAAAAACAATTTCACGTGGATCAGCGTTGATCAAATCAGCGATTTGATTACGTGCTACGTCAACAGCTTCTTCTGCTACCCAGCCGAAACGGTGTGAACGAGACGCAGGATTACCAAAGTTGCCTTCGTTGGTTAAACATTCTGCCATTTTGGCAGCAACGCGAGGGTCAACCGGGGTGGTTGACGAATAATCTAAATAAATTGGTAATTTGATGTCGCTCATTGTCTACTCCGCTTATTTACTGCAAGCTCACTTCAATTTCGTTGCTGGCAATATAATTAAGATGTTTCGTTTTATCTTGTCTGTCTGCCACTATTTTCACGTCATGTTGTGCCATGAGTTCACCAAGGGTGATACCGTTAAGAAAAAGGCTGATACGCTCACTCAAATCTTGCCACAAACTGTGTGTCAAACAACGCTCACCACCTTGGCAATCGGACTGTCCTTGACAACGAGTCGCATCCACAGACTCATCTACCGCTCGTATGACTTCACCGATAGGAATATCGCCCGGCTCACGTCCAAGCTTGTATCCGCCACCTGGGCCACGGACACTATCCACTAATTTCTCTCGACGCAAACGTGAAAAAAGTTGCTCTAAATAAGATAACGATATTTCTTGGCGTTCAGATATATCTGCTAACGACACGGGACCGCGCTGTGAATGTAAAGCTACATCCAACATTGCTGTAACAGCGTAACGACCTTTAGAAGTTAATTTCATACTGAACACCTAGCTAAAAACTTGTAGCTATTGTCCCAAACCCGACTATTTTAGTCAAGTATTTATCCTACTGTTTTAGTCAAGTATTACACCTTGATACAAATTCACTGTTCAGCCGATAAACATCAAATTTGCGGGTCGAATGAGGCCTTAGCAGACTCTTTTTCAGCAGTTGTTAAATGCTCATCAAAACTATCAATTTCAAGGGTTGGTAAAGATTTACCACAAACACTTCCGCCCATGTTATTGATCTCTTTGCACATTTCTTCAACTTTAGTGTCAATAAGGTGTACATGGTCCAGCATGAGCCCAATGGCATTTGCCACTGGGTCAGGGTTTTCACTTGAAATCGCATAAGCGTCAAAACCATATCTACGCGCTATTTTCGCTCGATGGCCGTTTTCTTCGGTCTTAGCCACTGGCATAACAATGCGTCCGGGGATACCTACCACTGTAGCCCCTGCTGGTGCGTCTTTGACCACAACAGAATTCGATCCGACTTTGACGCCTTGATGCATGGTAATAGGACCTAGAATTTTCGCCCCCGCACCGATAACCACATTATCTTTTAAGGTTGGATGGCGCTTACCTGGAGTCCAAGATGTACCACCTAAGGTCACACCGTGATAAAGCGTGACATTGTCACCTATCTCGGCTGTTTCACCGATGACCACACCCATGCCATGGTCGATAAAAAAGCGACGTCCTAGTTTTGCACCGGGATGGATCTCTACACCGGTCGCCCAGCGAGAAAAGGTCGATAAACTACGAGCAAGCCATTTCCAATTCGCATTCCACAAGCGATGGCTCAAACGATGTATCCAAATAGCGTGCAGACCTGGATAGTTGGTCATGATCTCAAAGCGATTACGTGCAGCTGGGTCGCGATGAAATACGCTTTCAATATCTTCTTTAATACGCTCAAACATAATTATTTAGTGTCTTTGCTGGTCTTTTCAATGGAAGCCAAAATCCCGCGTAGTATATTCAGCTCTTGTGTTTCCGGGCGCGCTCGATTGAACAGACGACGTAATTTGCTCATGACCATACCCGGATGTTGGGGAATGATGAAATTCGTTTTATAAAGGGTTTGTTCCAAATGGCTATAAAAGCCTTCAAGATCTTTCGCTAAAGGATACTCGCCCTGCGATTGCTCCTGACGAGTTAGTCCCAAATACGCCATACGAATTTCATAACATAACGTTTGTACTGCAGCCGCTAAGTTTAATGAGCTGTACTCAGGATTTGCGGGAATACACACATGGAAATGACACTGCTGTAACTCCTCATTACTTAAGCCATTATTCTCCCGGCCAAACACTAACGCAACGGGGTAATTTGGCACTTCGGCTACCAATTTTTCTCCACATTCACGAGGCTCTAACATAGGCCAAGATAAGGTGCGCGAGCGTGCGCTAGTTCCCACCACTAAACCACAATCAGCGACGGCTTCGGCCACGCTAGAAACAATTTTAGCGTTGGCCAATACATCCCCAGCACCGGCAGCAAGGGCACTGGATTTCCCATCAGGTGGAGTTATCGGATCAACCAATATCAATTGACTGAGCCCCATAGTCTTCATAGCTCGCGCCGTTGAGCCAATATTGCCGGTATGAGACGTGTTAACCAACACGATTTTAATATTTTCTAGCATACAAGAGATTATCTGAAATTTATGGGGATTTTAGGGCGCGCATAATAGCACATTTTGCCGTCAACGGTAGCGCAGGCAAGGGACGCAGAAAAACACTTTGAATATGATAAGTTGAAGTAGATAGATTTGAACGGGCAATTAGCCCCGTTTAATACACGGGATTAGCGCACTGTGCCTTTGTAAAATTGACACTGGTTAAAGCGCTTATAATCACTTAGTGGCATCAAGTAGATGTTGACGACAGGAACGGAATACTCTACCTCCTCTCGCACTTCGACTTCGTAGGGGGCAACCCAAGGATGCTTTTTGGGTCCGCTCAATTGAATATAAGGGTATTGCGTCACGGTCCAAAAACCTGAAATCAGCCCCTGCCCGTCTGCGTTTATAAGTGAGTAGCTTTTATCCGGTGACAAAGTCAGTTGTGTGTCAACTGCACATTGCTTACTGTAGTAACGTCCGATGACGCTTTGCTGTGCCTGAAATGCCGCAATGTCGATATTATCCGGTATTAAAAAGAGTCCAATTGATCCATGAGTGAAAGAATGATTATTGCTAAATAGCGGCACTTCCTGATGAATGTTATAGCCAAGCTTAGCTACAGACTGCGTTAACCTTGCCAATTCAGACGGTGTTTTTAGCATCAATGAATATACTAAGCTGTCTTGGGTAATCGATTCAGGATAAACCAATTGATTAACATCAACTGAAAAATCATCCTGCTCTAATACTTGGGATATTCGTGTGATTTCAGCATTAGAAAGGTACTTAGCATAAAGGTGAACCTTGGTCTGGCTGCACCCCATAAGTAGCATTAGCCCTATCGCCGTGACATACCATCTCATATTAGTTCCTTCTAAATTGCATCGTCGTTCGATACGCGTGATTATGCTTGATATAGCTCAAGCGGTAATCCATCAGGATCAGCAAAAAAGGTGAATTTTTTACCTGTATATTCATCAATTCTAATGGGTTCGACTGCAATACCTTTAGCCGTCAAATGCGCAACTGACTCCTCTACGTTATCCACCACAAACGCTAAATGACGCAGCCCCTGTGCCTCTGGACGACTTGGGCGATGTGGTGCGCCTGGGAATGAAAACAGCTCTATTTGTCCGCCATCAGGTAATATTATATCCAGTTTGTACGAATCGCGATGCGCCCGATAATTCTCTGCAATAATACGTAATTCCAGTGTTTCAGTATAAAAAATTTTTGAGCGTGAGTAATCTGAGCAAATTATCGCCGCGTGGTGGATCCGTTTTAGCATAAGGCACCTTTATTGCAGAATTTAAAGGCTTTACGCTAACATGGTTTGTGATAAATCCAGATTATGATTGCTAATATCCTGTGCTTTGGTAAACTGCGCGGCGATTTTTTGTTCAGTGTTTATGTGTTTCTTCCGACATTGGCAAATTTGTATCTTAACGTTCTTTTAAAATTGGTGGTTTTACTATGCATCCTATGCTGAATATAGCAGTGCGCGCAGCGCGTTCTGCGGGCAACGTCATTGCTCGTGGTTTCGAAAATCAATCTGAATTAATGATTGAAGCCAAAGGCAGTAACGACTTTGTGACACGAATTGATAAAGAAGCCGAGCAAGCAATTATTCGCAAAATTCAGCAATCATACCCTGATCATTGTTTTGTCGGAGAAGAAGGGGGCGTAGTAGAAGGTAGCGACACTGATTATAAATGGATCATTGACCCGCTCGATGGCACCACTAATTTTATCAAAGGGATCCCCCATTTCGCGGTATCTATCGCACTAATGCATAAAGGTCGTTTAGACCAAGCCGTTGTATTCGATCCGATTCGCGGTGAATTATTCACTGCAAGCAAAGGCGGCGGTGCGCAACTTAACGGTTTCCGTATTCGCTCAAGCAAAGCAAAAGAACTCAATCAAACCATTTTGGCTACTGCATTACCTTATAAAAACAAAGAATCCTTGCCAACATACTTAGAAAGCTTCCGCAAAATCTTTTTCCAAGCTGGCGATATTCGTCGTAGTGGCTCAGCAGCACTTGATTTGGCTTACGTCGCGTCTGGTCGTTATGACGGTTATTGGGAGAGCGGCCTAAAGCCTTGGGATATCGCAGCAGGTGAATTACTGGTGCGCGAGTCAGGTGGCTTGGTAACTGATTTTAAAGGCGGTAATGATCCCATGTTAAAAGGTGAGATTGTTGCTGGTAGTGCTAAAGTAGTGCAAACCTTGGTTAAACACCTTAAGGGTTAATCAGCGAATATATCGTTCGGTTATAAAAAACGAGTCATATGGAGTATATAGTAGAAACCATGTTTATTCGCGTGTGAGTGAGTGAATAACTATATATGACAAGGCTTAGCTAAAACAACGCTGACGTACACACTATGTATAATGGTGTGTACCTTTTTTTTATGCAACGCAATGTCGGTCGTCGTGCGATCCCTCTTGGTAGGAGTTTACACTACCTGATAATGCGAAACCTCTAGCTCACTTTTGCCCCTTTTCAATTTAGGGTGTTTCCCCATCACACTTCAAGGCTGGTAATTTCACCTGATTTTTATAATCAATGTAGTGTCTAGTGAAGTGGGGCTTATCACTATGTATAACCCCTAGTTCGCTCTACCATCGGCTAAATTCAGTTAGTGTAAGTTAAATACAGCATCGTTTGAATTTTTTACCACTACCACAGGGGCATGATGAGTTACGCCCTATTTTTGTCCTAATAGCCTGCTTACCTTTAAAGTCGACTTTCCCATTTTTTACTTCATGTGCACCACTTATCTTAGGTAGGCTCTCTACCATTTTATCCATCTTGACGGAAGGTTCCCATTTTGAGCGATGATAGGTAGCAAACCTAAATCTTGATGACACGGGACTAAAGCATAAACCTACCCACTCATCTGCTTTACATGTGTACTTTCTTTTCTCACAGTGTGTTACTAGACGTTTACCAGATAACTCATCCTCATCATTGTTGACATGGATTGTTAAGCCTTTTTTTGCTTCTAGTATTGGTAAAGTCGCGTCATGATGCTTATTGTCCTTTTTATTTAGCTCAACCATTTGTGAAATAGCATCATTAATGATGTTTCCAGAGTCTTCACTGAGTGACAGAATGTGGAATCCTAATTTCATGAGGCCAAGGTCACAAGAGTTTTTGATATCATCAAGAATGTTACCAATGAGGGTTCCAGAATAAATTGTAAGAATTCCTCTTGGCGTTTTAGGGACATGATCAAAACCATCTTCACGCCTCGCTAACATCGCCAACTCTAGTGTTGCAGAGACGTCATCATCAAGCACTACCATGTCTGGGTTTTCGTCAAAAAATAGGTTTTGAATGATATAGCAGGAGAGTGTTGTTAATTCATGATTAGAATGAATTGAATCACCATGGTTGCTTCTCTTGGTAACGAAATCTAAAAAATACAATGGTGAACTTAACATTTCTGTCATCATATCTATCAAAAACACATCCATTACATATGGATGCTTTATAGTTTCCGTTACGGTATGTCTCAAGAAGTGTTGAGCTTGGGAGGCTAAAGCTGGGTAATGGTCGGAAACAATACATACAGGGAAAATCGATTCGTAATCATCACCAAAAGCAATAACCTTCCCTTCTGCGTCTTTAAACTTAACATCTTTTTTTTGTAACAGCTCTGCACAGAGGTAGCTTTGGTCATAAGCATCTTGAACAGCGGCTTTGAAATCGGACTTAAGTTGTTTTGAGTTTCCTTTGCGGGCTGCAATAGTAAGCTTCTTTGATTTCGCTTGTATCACGATTGCATATTTACCATGAACTACCAGAACATCTATTTCACCCGCTCTGTTTTTCCCATCGTATATATCAATATTTGTGTATACATTTTGAGGAGGGAACACTTTTCTTAGACAGTCAGCGGTGAAATCTTCTGTGAATTCTCCTCTGTGATCGCTTGCAGTCATCTTATAACTACTATCAGCATTAAACCAAAAGAAGGGGCTTTCATATAGAGATTCCCAATTAGAAGATGATAAAAAGGAAGCATATAAACCATCATCTAACTTTACGATCGGAAAGGCGTTTCTATGATTGAAATCATCAGCGCTAGAGAAATCATTCATACCACTAGTTGGCGATGCAGACAGTGCAGAAAGAACATTGATAGTAACTTCTTTGCTAAGCTCTGAATGGCTATGGAGTTCATCTGCGCTAAAACAAAAGGCTGATGAGAAGGGAGCTTGATTGTCCTTTTGAAAAATATTTGGAACTAAGGTGTTTAGCTTTTCCAATTGAAGCTTATCTATTACTTCTAAAACGGATATGGCATCTTCAATTACAAACCCTTTATTCTCCTTGAGCCATGGGTTGTCTTTTTGGTATCTAATTTTTACTAAATCACGATACTGATGTTTAAAAACGCTCTCTCCGCTATAAAATATAGCTTCTCTCATAAACGAGGAACCGTTTACTAAATTCTTAAATGATTCTAGCTTTTCAGTCGTTTCCTCAAAGTCCTCTGCATTGTAGAATGACCAATGTAACTCTTCGAATAACTCATAGACCCGTTGGGCGTGTTCAACTGTTTCATTGACTGTTAGGCAACTACCAGTAACTCCAGTTTTACACATCAAACCATATAGTGTGGCTAGCTCGGTACGGCATAATTTAGAACGATCAAAATTATTGGCAAAGGCATCTTCATCTATGATGCCATTTCTCCCGTGGACGAATGTATCTTTCCAGCATAAGAGTGATAAAACATCGATAAATCCTTCCTTGGACGATAAGCGCTCTAGCTCATCGAAAATGTCTTGTTCCTTTCTTTTCGTCATTGCTTAATCGTCCTTTAGTATTCAATATCCATATACCATAGATGAATTAAACCTCTGATATAGATGGTTAAATTAGATCGTTGTGTTACTAATTCAAACTTTAACCTAGTGTTTAAGACACTCTGTCGGATGTTGAAATACTTGTCAAATTCTTCCCACAAAGGTGATAAGTCGGTTAGTGGTAGTCAGAGCTTATTTGAAAATGTTTTTCGCTTTTTACGATAAAGTGGGCTTGTTGGACTATTCCAAGCCGAGTTTCTAATACCTGGAATAATCCGCTATTTACTAGTTTTGCAAAGCCACTGACACATTTCTGTCCAGAATTGTGTTGGAAATTAGTGCACAATTATTGTGTTCACCAACGGACTTTTGATGGTCGCTCAACTACAGGAAAATCTTGCTACGCAAGAACGCAGAATAAGATATGGATAACGCTTCGCGTTAACACACAACTTATCTCCGCTTGTACCTGTAGTCACTCCCTAATGTAACAAATTTTATTTTTATCTTTTTAAAAGCTCAACAAGATAGCTATTACGCCGATGAGAATGACTAGGTGCCTCAGTAATGGCTTTAAAATCATCTTCAGTCCCAACAATGTGGATTTCATTTTCAGCCCTGGTGATAGCTGTATAGAGCCATGCTCTGTCAACGATTTTGCCTTTTTGTAAAGCAATGATAATACGTGGGAACTGAGAACCTTGTGCCTTGTGGAGCGTTATCGCATAACCCAGTTCCATACAATCAAGTACGGCTTGAGTCACTTCAATCTTATCTCCGGTATCGAGTGTCACTTCACCATAACCCTCTCCAGATGCCTCAACACTTGTGAGGACACCAAGCGAGCCGTTTTGAATGCCTTTGTCATAGTGATTCTGCGTAAACAAAATAGTGTCATTAAGTCGCAGATTTTGAAAAAATTTCTCACCATGCATTACAAATTCAAGCCTGCTACCACTGTGATTCACAGCCTCTTGGGTAAGCTTGTTGATTTCAGCAACCAGTGCTTTTGTTGGTGCCATGACACGGCTATTTTCAGGAGACTGCTGATACAATTCACAGCAGACTTGAGATATCGCTTTCTTATAGGTTTGGTGAAAATGAATTGCGCCAGTAGTAAGTTGCTCGGGTACTTTTCCCTGATTAATTAGTTTCGAATACTCAGGGATACCCGTAGAGCCTTTCTGGCGCTTCACAATGTCGAGCATTGTGTTTTCAATCGCTTTAGATGCAACAATATCCGCTAGCACTTTACCGCAACCTATTGGCGGAAGCTGATCGGGATCACCTGTAAAGATAATTCGCACTGAGGGGTGAATATAATTTACCAAGCGGTACATAGTCGGTAAATCAATCATGCTGGCTTCATCAATAACAAGCAGATGTTTTTGTATAGCTGAATCAATAGGATCATCTTTCAGGAACGCGGCAATCGTTGATGTGATAAAACCAATTGACTCATGTAAGCGCATTGACGCACGACCACTCAAGGCAACTGCATGTATTTCAAACCCCATTGTATGATAGGCACGCAATGCAGTTCTAAGCACTGTCGTTTTGCCTGTACCCGCACCACCTGTGATGCAACTTACGGCGTTATCTAAACATGTTGTGATCGCTTCAACTTGTTTCTTTAATAGCGGGTAAGGCATCTCACCTGCCGCTGAGCAATATGCAGATTCTGCATATTCGTCATAGAGGTTTTTTTGAGTGGCGAGGGATTTAAGTCGTTTAGCGACGACATTTTCCATCAGCAACTGAGCCGTTGGATGGTAAGTGCCTGTCTCGTGATTTAAAAGGTATTGAGCCTTGTCATAACCCGCCTTAAACGCTTTAGCGACCAGCTCTTTGTCTTTGAGTAACTTGGTTAAGTGAGGGCGTAAATTGTCTTGTGCTGTGTAGGTATGGCCTTTATCAATCTCTTTGCGTATTGCTACTTCAAGCGCTGCGCTCAATCGCCTGTCATCATTTGTTGCGTCCTCAAGTTGCGCTTGAGAAAGAGCATCCACCTCTGTAAAGCTCATGCCAAAACCAATTAATACGTAAGGATTCTGTTTAATGGCTTCTATGGATTGCTCAGTGTGATACTTCAACAAACGCTGCTGAACACTGGCAGGGATTTTTTGTTCGGACATCCAATTGCAGTAGCCTAGATTCTTGTATTTAGCATACCCCTTAAACAATGCAATGATGGAATCTTCGCTCAGAACGCTTTTAAGCCGCTCTCTTGACTCTGGCGTATCTTTTGCCAACGTTTCATGAAAATTCTTACCTAAAAGCTCCCATAATGCCCTTGCTTTACTTTCACCAATACCTTTAAAGGCAGCTTCTCTGGCGATGAATCGGATCAATTGTTCGCCTGTTTCTGGCAAACTACACTCAACATGCTCAGGTGACTGGTAGGTATGCTGCTCCATCACGTAATCACCTATATCCATGCTTTCGACTTGTCGATTTCCTTTGACTGACCAATACTGACCGATAGATGGTTGTGCAGGCAATGTGTCGGGGTCTACCTTTACCGTGACATAGTATTTACCGCTGTTGGCTCTGTAAGAGTTTCTCTTTAACGGTGTGCCGCTGAATATCACCATGTTAGCTGAACTGAAAGGGATACTGGTGACGCGCATTTGGTCTTCATGCAATTGTCCAACGCTGTTGGACAATTTAGTATTTTCAGTTGTTGCATTTTTTGCAACAGCTTGTTGCAGAATTGAATTATCACCCATCATCTTGGCATGAACCCCATTTCTGACAGGGTTTCTGATAATTCACCAAAGCGTTTAAGCTTACCTTGAAGCTCTTTGATTTTGGCTTTTAACTCGATATTCTCAGCCTCCAGTGATGATGAACGCTTTGAATCAAGCGCCTTGCGATTTGCCGTGTTGTCGTATTGCTTTGGCTTATTCGCTTCTTTTTTGGCGGTGTCGGTTAGTGGTGGCAGTACGCCTTTGTCGCGCAGGTTATCTTCCAGCTTTTTTAAGTGCTTTCGTATATCAGGATTTTGATTTAAGGCTGATTTACCACAGCCAACGGCCTTGGCTACTTCAGTGCGACTGAGCTGTCCTCTAAAAGCAATCTGCTTGTAGTCATCATCCTTTTGGGTTGCCGACCACTCCAGAAACGCATCAAGGTTTTGTTGTGCTTTTTGCTGCCCATTTGCCATTAGTCGTCAACCTCACCAAGTAGCTTTCGCAAACCAGTCACAAAGCCACGAGGGAATATTTCTGTGTTGTAATCCATGTCTTTCACCTGGCCTGCCTGCGTGGTTTGCCAGTCGTTCTTGTCCATACACTCATCGGAGATGGCATAAGCCAGTGCCTTTTTCTCTGATTCAGTAAACACGCCAGAAAGTGAAGGTAGCACTTCAATGCTTGGCTCTGTGCTGGCATCAAACTGACGAACAGGTCGCTTATCAATGGTGATGTTGGCGTGTTGCTTAAGCAGGTTTACTTCTTTACGGTAGCGGTTTCGCTCAGCAATAATTTGCCCAAACAAAGCGCGAACGGCAGGGTCAGGAATACGCTCTAGCAATTTATTATCGACGGGTACGGACTTTGAACGGGCATGCGCCACCAATGGTTTCTTGGTGTTTGTCTTGCACTTTTGCGCCCATGCTTCAATCAAAGCGCGGTAATGCGTGTTACGGGTCGCTCTAAGTGCTTCGTAACCGGGGCCAGATTCGGCTGCCGATATTCGTCCAATCTGCGTAATTGAGAAGTCCTTCTGACCTGATTCAGCATACTCTTTTAAGATAGTATTGAGCGTATCTAAGTTTTGTTTGGTTCTCGGTACTTTACCGTCCTTTAAATCTTCAAGAATGACATCTATATCCAGATCCATGCTATTTCTCCAATAGTGCAGGTTGGGTGAAATTTTCTAATCGTAAGGCTTTATCTGACAGTGCGTTCATACCTGCGTTAAATAGTTTATTGTCAGATAGGTATTCACCCGCTTCGATGTAATTAGCCACTTTACGGTAGCCTTCCATTTTATCGTCTGGGTCGGCTATCTTTGCCATTTGGCGTAACATAGCATTGCCAGCGATTAGCTGCTGCTTCTCATCCATTTCCATAAAGATAGGCTCAAAGCCTTTCTTCATAAGCGCACGGCTAAGCTGCATGGAACGCTTTTGGATAGCTGGCGTTTTACGCAATTCATCCTGCAAATCAGGGTAGAATTCAGCATCATCACATAGAAGAGATAAGTGCAATAACTCAGACTCTGTTTCAACGAATCTCAAGGCATGGCTAATATCTTGCTCATTCCCTACTGCAATCAATTTATCTTTGGTGTCATCATCGTTTCGCGCTTCCTCTACGTGAATGATTTTGCTGATTAACTCAAAGCAGGCTATCCAGTCTTTGGTGTATTCATCAGCCTCTACTTGTTGCTTTTCATAGCGGCGTTGTAGAACCTGCATGTCATCATGCTTGGTAAAAGGCGCACCTTGCTCTTCACAGAAGAACTGCTCGTCTTTTAGGGCTTCTAGCTCACCCTCGATTTCAACGGATAAGTTGGCGGCTTGGTGCGCCTTGTAACTGAGTTGATTGAACTGAGCGTTTAGTGGCTTTAGATAATAGGCTTCGGTAATAAACCAGCGACAACGAATGCAGTTTTCAGGGCCGTGCGGTACGCTGCCATAGATGCGATTAGCGGCAGCACTTGCGTCTCTAATCAACTCTCCACCGTTCCAGCAACCGCCGAGCGTACTGATTTCATCGGATTTGACTGTGTTGCCTCCGACCAAACATAAGCCAGATGAGCGTTCTTCCCAACCGATGGGGTTACGGTTAACTAACGCCGCCTGAATGCTGTCTTCTTTGTGGTAGACCATTTTGCATTGAATTTGCGCTAGTGAGGCATCTTTAAGGAAGTTGCGCACTGACTGCTTGGCTTTACCCTCAAGCTCCCCTTCGGCTTCACTCATTTTTTCCGCCATCACGGACGGGGTGATTTTATTGTAGTAGATGGTCATTAGGATGCGTGAGTGGCCTGCCAGCAGTTTAGATATAACAGGCAGTGGTAACTGAGTGTCCATGCAGTAGGCTGTTATCAGCGATACACGCAAACTGTGCAGTGGGTGGTTCGTGGCAACCTTAGCGCCTTCTGGAGTGCCTTCGGGGTAATCCACAACCAGTTTAAGTCGTTCGCCATTATCAAGCGCATTTCCTTGCTCAGCGAGTTGGTTTTCCAGTGTCAGCAAGAGTTGATACCAGAAAGGTGCCAGAGTCTGTTTCCCAGCAATTGGTTTGCACCCGTCAATTCCTTTCGCTGACGCATCCCGAAACAGAAAGGCAATTTCCCCCATGCTTTCTAACTGAGTTTGTGACTTCTTATCGCCAATATGCTTTCTTTGCAGTGTGGTGCAGTCAGTCGGTTTCACTATTGGGTTGTATTTTTCCTGCCAGTTACGCAGCTTTTCCAGCCAATACAGTACATCTTCGTTTTGCCAAGGAATAATGTAGCCGCGCTCTAGTTCCGATTTATTCTGGTCTGCGGTTTTGTTGGTATTGATATATAACCCTGTGGAATATTGCCCTGTCATGGTGTCATGGATGCGGCGAAAGATACCTTTTCCGAAGGGGCGTTTTTCGCTACCGAGCACAAAGTCGTGCTTGTCATTGAGCTTCCATTGACCGTTTTCATAGCGCCACGTGTCCGCCTCGCCACTGTCTAGCATACGCACCTGATAGGTGCGCAGCGGCAGATGCAGTTTCATAAATATGATCATCGCTTTGACGGGCGACCAAATTTGGTGGAGGGTGATTTTTTTATTGTTTCGTTCCACTTCTTTAGTGCGCCACACACAATCGGGGTCGGCTTTGTCAATCAGCTCAGGCTCGACGCCGAACCAGTCGCCACTTCCACCTACTTTACCTTGCCCTGACTGCTCCTGCGCCCATGTCCAATGCTTGAAGTGGCGGTAGTGATAGCTAGGCAGTAACGACTCGCCTTGCGCTAGGTTTTGCTCAATCACCGCCAATTCCGCTTTATCTGGTAATGGGCACAGGATGTGGCGCAGGTCTTGGATATAACGATACGGCAGTGGGTTGCGCACGGTTTCAGTGAGTGAATTTTGACGCTTAATTTTGCTCAACGGGTTTTGAACCAGTGGTATTAATTTGCCACTATCGTCCTCTTCAGATAAATGATGCTCAATGATGTAATTAATGAATATACAGGAAGAGTTTATGTAAGTTGCAATTGAAGGAGGGTTATTAACGGTCTCTCTTATCCTAGATTCTAGATCTTCAGTAGAGCAGCGATGACCGTTATATCCTTTGAAAAACAGACCAACATCGGCTGAATAGGGTGCTCGCTCCGATAGGTAGGACTCAAAGAAAAAGCAAAGTGACTTGAGCTTGTCGTTAACTCCCGCAGGTTGTGTCGCCATCCACTCAGCGGCTAATACCTGCCATTGCTCCCACTCAGGGCCAAGCGTTGTGAGCATCCATTTAAACGTTAAATCCGATCCGCGTCCGTCATGTTTTTTGCCTTTTGTTGCCATTATTTACCTCGTAATTTCGGATGCTTGCCTGTGAAATACCCTTGCGGGTCAATGTCGTCAAAACCATGTTCGACTAATGTTTGCCAATCCAGTGGTTTCACTTTGGACTCAGGATTTGCCAGTTGCAGCGAGGCTTTGTTGAGTTCATCAGAGATTTCCTGTTGCCCTTTGCCTGTGTAGGGAACCTGAGACTCCAGTGATTTGTGGTGCATACAGCGGCGAATGACTAACGGGTTAAGCCCTGAACAATCTAAACGTCTACCGTAGTTATGTCGGTGTCCGTGTGGCCCTAACCCTTCCGCTTTATTCGGTGCTAACCCAATGCGCTTTAGACCCAGCGCATAGCTTTGGTGAAAGGCATTCAGGGTGTAGGGGTTACCAAGGGCGCTGTGATGAAAGGAGATAAACGCATACGGGTGATGGCAATCAATGCTGGCTCGGTACTTTTGGTAGTTCTTCCAAAGTGACATAAAGACCTTGCCATAGTCCGTTGGGAACCATTGTACTTGGAGGTAGCTATCTCGATGATCAACGACACGACTCTTCCAGCCAATCCGCGATGTACCCTGCATTTTGATTCGCGGTATACGGGCATATTCTTCTTTAAGATAGGCTGCTCTGGTATGCTTCCCACTTCGACTGCGCCAGCCATCAGGTGCTTTACCATCAACTTCGTTGTATACCCGAACCACAGCATTATCTGGATTGTAAGGGTCTTCAAACACATCCGTCACCCAAATTGATAACGCTTCACTTTCTCGCAGACCACCGCCGTGCATCAGCAGAAGAATAAGCTTATCTCTTAGTGCTACCCTTGGGTCTTTTGCGCCACCAATTCCATCTTTGAATAATGACTCCCAGTGTTTTTCTGGAAAGGCAATTGCATCGTCTTCAGTCATGGTTAAAGATGTGCGGCCCTTCATTGTTCTGGCTTTACGAATGGTTTTATTGATGTTCTTATCTTCGATATGGCCGAGAAAATCATTTTGGTTTTTACGAAACCATGCTGCGTAATTTAAGCGTTGTTCATGCGAAGTCGCATCACGCAAGGGGTTCATTGGCTCAGTACCTTGCTTATTAGCAATCCAGTCAGTAAAAGCTGTCAGCCTATGGATGTGTTTATTGACATGCTCTGTTGAGCTTGGCATCCAATATAAACCTGACGGATCGAGTCCATCTTCTCCGATAGTGCCGCTATACAAACGCTTAGCAAAGGTCTGGAAGAGAATTTTTGGGTCGTTGAACAAGTCCTTGTTTGCCTCCATATAATCTAAAAGCAAAGAAACGACTTGAATGAATTGATTCATGACGGACGCACTGACACCGTTAGCCTCCATTTTAAGAAGGTAATCCGTTACAACACTCAATTCGCCTTGTTCGGTAAGCAACACTGGCAGTTGGCTTTTTATGCCCGTGTTATCTTCAACAACGGTGGCTTTTACTTTGACTGAAGACAAATATCGTATCCCTGTACACAATAAACATACAGTACACTATATCCCTTAATGTATTTTTGTCAAAGAAAAGGCAGATTTCTCTGCCTTAATACATGTTATACACACTTAAAAGCACTATATATAACATATGACTCGTTTTTTTGTACCTGTCATACGCCGGAACACCCCCCAAGCTATTCCTCAACGTCCCAACATTATGGAGTTGTACTTTTTGCCCATATAGACCAATAAAAAAGCCGCTTAATTACTTAAGCGGCTTTCACATAATCTAACAGGTATATGAGACAAGCTCATATGGTGTAAATTACAACATCGACTCTTGGTCAGCGCCCTCTTTCTCTATCTCAGTTGGCATTAAGTCTTCACGACTCACCCCTAACCACAGTGCCACTAAACTGGCTACGTAAATAGATGAGTATGTACCAATCAGCACCCCAAACAACAACGCGGTTGCAAAACCGTGAATTGTCGCGCCACCTAACAAGAACAATGACATCAACACCAACACAGTCGTGAGTGAAGTAATGATGGTTCGATTCAGGGTTTGAGTAAGTGAAATATTGATTATTTCTTCGGTGTCTGAGTTGCGTATTTTGCGGAAATTTTCACGGATCCGATCAGATACCACTATGGTATCGTTCAACGAGTAACCGATGACCGCCAGTACCGCAGCCAATACCGTTAAATCGAACTCCAATTGTAAAATCGAGAACAAACCTAAGGTGAGAATAACATCGTGCGCCAATGCGATAACCGAGCCTAGGGCAAAACGCCATTCGAAGCGCATAGCGACGTACACCAAGATACATAGCAAAGATACCAGCATAGCTAATCCCCCCTGCTCAGCCAGCTCATCACCAATATTGGGTCCTACAAACGCAATACCGCGCTTTTCAGTACCGGGATCGGCGGTTTGCAACGCATTCACAACCCGGTCACCAATTTCAACGTTTTTCACGCCGTCAATCGGTGCAATACGTATAAGGACGTCTTGACTACTGCCATAATTTTGTACGATAGGTTCGCTAAAACCCGCTTGGGTTAATTCACCGCGGATCGCATCTAAATTCGCAACCCCTTCATAACGCATTTCAATTTGTGTACCACCGGTAAAATCCAAGCCCCAGTTGAGCTGATTCACAGCCAAGGAGACCAACGAACCAAGAATTAATACCGTGGAGAATATCGCCGCTGGAATACGTAACGACAAAAAGCCAACTGTGTTTTTCATGTTTAACAATTGCATATCACGGCTCCTATATAGATAATTTTTTCAATGGCTTACCACCACACCATGCATTAACAACAGCACGGGTAACAAAAATTGCGGTAAACATGGAAGTGGCGATACCTATCATTAAGGTAATCGAGAAGCCTTTAATAGGGCCTGTACCTACAGCGAACAATATCAAACCGACAATGAAGGTAGTAATGTTCGCATCTAAGATAGTTGAGAACGCGCTGTCGTAACCATGATGTATCGCTTGTTGTGGGCTTCGCCCTTCACGTAATTCTTCCCGGATACGCTCAAAAATCAGTACGTTTGCATCCACCGCCATACCAACTGTGAGTACGATACCTGCCATACCTGGTAGGGATAATGCCGCGCCAGGGATCATCGACATAATACCGACTATCATCACCAGATTTAAGGTCAGAGCTAAGTTAGCCACTAAGCCAAATCCTTTGTAATAAATCAGCATAAAAATAAGCACCGCAATAAAGCCCCAAATAATGGCTTGCGTACCTAATCTGATGTTTTCTTTACCTAAACTTGGCCCTACAGTGCGCTCTTCCACAATTTGGATGGGCGCGATCAGCGCTCCAGCACGCAGTAATAACGCTAAATTATGCGCTTCTTGAGGGGAATCTAATCCTGTGATACGGAAACTACTGCCTAATCGCGCTTGAATTGTAGCGACACTGATCACTTCTCGCTTTGCTTCAAATATTAGTTTTTCGTTTGCATCACGCTCACCGGTAGATTTATATTCAATAAAAACGGTGGCCATAGGTTTACCGATACTGTCTTTGGTAAACTGCGACATTTTGCTGCCGCCTTTAGAATCAAGGGAGATATTAACCTGAGGAATACCATACTCATCAGCGCTAGAGTTGGCGTCGATAATATGATTACCGGTTAAAATAATCTTCTTTTTCAGTAGTTGAGGTTGTCCGTCTTGGTTCAACACCAATTCAGAGCCCGCCGGTACACGACCAGCTACAGCATCGCGTACATCATGGTCTAAATCCACCGAACGAAACTCAAGTGTTGCGGTAGCGTTTAAGATTTCTTTTGCTCTGGCCGTATCTTGAATACCGGGTAACTGCACAGCGATACGGTCAACACCTTGTTTTTGCACACTCGGCTCAGCAACACCTAACTGATTTACCCGATTACGGATAATGGTAATGTTTTGCTTCACAGCGTAATCGCGTGTCTCAGCCAGTTTTTGCTCTGACATGCTGACCATGATTTTCAGATCGTTTTTCTCGGTAAAAACCAAGTCTCGATTCCGATTGCGTAAAAAGAATTCAGCTTTATCTAAGGTATCTTGGTCGCGGAAAAATATTTCTACTCCGCCCTCGACTTGACGCACGGTACGATAGCGAATGCCTTCTTCGCGCAAGGCACTTCTGAAATCCCCCACCATGTCTTCGAATGACTTGTTGACCGCAGAGTTCATGTCAACTTCCATTAAGAAATGCACCCCGCCGCGCAAATCGAGTCCTAACTTCATTGGTGCGCCACCTAAAGCCTCTAACCACGCTGGGGTATCAGGGGCCAAATTCATGGCGACGTAATAATCATCACCTAAGGCACGCTCTAACGTCTCTCTGGCGATTAGCTGAGAATCTGCATTGGTAAGTCGAACGAGAATCTGTTGGTTGTCCAGCACAATACTCTTGCTAGCAATACCTTGTGTGGCTAATGTTTCTGTGACCTGATTAAGCAAAGCGTCATCGACGGTTGCATTACGGCCTGCAGAGATTTGCACTGCGTGGTCCTCACCGTACAAATTTGGGGTGGCGTATAGAGCACAAATACCGATAATAAATATCAGTACTAGGTACTTCCATAGCGGAGTTTGGTTTAACACGTGAAAATCCTTCCGTTTTGGCTGGCGTAACATAAATAAAGCGGGCAATGGCCCGCTTTATTAGACGTAACTGAATTTAAATCGCTTTCATCGTGCCTTTTGGCAACACAGCTGAGATAGCAGATTTTTGCACAACGATGTTAGTAGTATCGTTTAAGGCGATTTCTAAAAAGTCTTTTTCATCAGATACTTTCACTATACGTCCAACCATACCACCTTGAGTCAAGACTTCATCGCCTTTGCCCAATGAGGTAACCAAATTTTTATGCTCTTTTACACGCTTTGCTTGTGGACGATATAACATAAAGTAAAAAATCAATCCAAATACACCAAGCATAATTAGCATTTCGAATCCGCCGCCTGAAGCACCTGTTGCGTCCTGTGCATAAGCATCAGAGATAAATAAGCTCATAAATTCCCCATATAAAGTTAAGTTTTGTAGTTATAGCGCCGGTACCGGCATATCTTTTTGTGCGTAAAAATCTGCAACGAAGCCATCGAGTTTTTGCTCGGCAATCGCATCTCTTAAACCTTGCATAACACGTTGGTAATAACGCAAGTTGTGAATAGTGTTTAAGCGCGCACCTAATATTTCGTTACATTTGTCCAAGTGGTGTAGATATGACCGAGAATAATTTTTACAAGTGTAACAGTCACATTTATCATCTAAAGGACCGGTATCCGTTTTATGCACCGCATTTCGAATTTTCACAATTCCGCTGGTGACAAATAAGTGTCCATTACGTGCATTACGCGTAGGCATAACGCAGTCGAACATATCAATCCCACGGCGCACACCTTCTACTAAATCTTCTGGTTTGCCCACGCCCATCAAATATCTGGGTTTGTGCGCTGGAATTTTGTCTGTGGTGTGATCCAATATTCTGATCATATCTTCTTTTGGCTCGCCAACAGATAAACCACCAATAGCATATCCGTCAAAGCCAATATCTTCTAAGCCCTGCAAAGACACATCTCGTAAACCTTCGTACATACCACCTTGAATAATACCAAATAATGCCGACGGGTTATCACCATGTTCCTTTTTACTACGCTTGGCCCAGCGCAATGAAAGCTCCATCGACAGACGCGCTTCACTTTCGGTGGCGGGATGCGGTGTACATTCATCGAAAATCATAACAATGTCGGATCCTAAGTCCCGCTGTACTTGCATGGATTTTTCAGGAGTAAGTAATATCTTTTCACCATTGATTGGTGAGCGGAATGTCACCCCCTCTTCGGTGATCTTACGTAAATCCCCAAGGCTGAATACCTGAAAACCACCTGAGTCAGTTAAAATCGGCTTATGCCAATGCATGAAATCATGTAAGTCGCCGTGCAACTTAATGATTTCCGTTCCTGGGCGCAGCATTAGGTGAAAGGTATTACCTAAGCATATGTGAGCCCCAGTTTCATCTAACTCTTCTGGCGTCATGCCCTTGACCGTACCGTAGGTACCGACAGGCATAAATGCTGGGGTTTCAACTACGCCCCGAGCAAACTTAAGACGACCGCGGCGCGCCTTTCCATCTGTATTGTCTAATTCAAATTGCATAAATACTTCCTGCTGATACGCATTGCCCACCAGCGTGTTCTCGTCTGAGGTGATATTCGATGCCTAACAAGCGAGTTGCTGACAAAAAGTGGCCGGATTATATACGAATTGCGCTAACGAATAAAAACTAATAACGAACAATTTATTTATGACGAAGCTAAGACTGGTTTTTCTCAATAAACATTGCATCTCCATAACTGAAAAAGCGGTATTGTTGGGCGATTGCTGCTTGGTATGCGTTCATTACATTCTCTTTACCGGCAAAAGCACTGACGAGCATGATAAGGGTTGACTCGGATAGATGAAAATTGGTCAACATGGCATCAACGACTTGAAATTGATAACCAGGATAGATGAAAATATCGGTGTCACTGAAAAATGGCGCTAATCCTGTCCCGTCTTTAATGGCTGCTTGTGCAGCGGATTCTAATGAGCGAACAGAAGTGGTACCTACCGCAATGACCCGCTTGCCCGCAGCTTTGGTTTTAGCGATGGCATTAACCACACTTTCCGGTACTTCCGCGTATTCAGAGTGCATTTTATGTTCAAGAATATTATCTACTCGCACTGGCTGAAATGTTCCAGCACCCACATGCAGGGTGACGAATTCGGTGTTTACGCCTTTGTCTTGTAACTGCTTTAATATAGCATCATCAAAATGCAAACCTGCGGTCGGTGCTGCAACCGCGCCAGGCTTTTGATTGTATACCGTTTGATAACGTTCCTTGTCTGATGCTTCATCTGGGCGATCAATATAAGGCGGTAATGGCATGTGACCGTATTGCTCGAGTACCTCCAGGATCGGTTCTGAATTAAGCAGTTTGAGTTCAAACAACGCATCTTGGCGACCAACCATTTCCATTTGCACGCTGCTTTCGAGCAGTAAACGGGTACCTTCCTTTGGCGACTTGCTAGCACGTACATGCGCAAGAACATGATGATCGTCAATAATGCGTTCTATTAACACCTCGACTTTACCACCGGACGCTTTTTGACCAAGCAAACGCGCGGGGATCACTCGGGTATTATTGAAAATTAACAAATCGCCGGGATTGATCAGGCTTAATACATCGGTGAATTGTAAGTGGGAAAGACCATCGGGGGACAAGTGCAGTAAACGGCTTGCCGTACGTTCCTTAGTGGGATAACGCGCGATCAGGGCTTCAGGTAAATCAAACTGGAATTCAGAAACTTTCATATATCATCCTGGGAAACATAGCCCATCATTTTACGTATAATAATTAATACCTGCAATCGCCTTGGCATACTAAAGTTAGCTTGTGACTTTGCCTCAGGCGGCTAAAATAACATCAACAGTTTAAATATTTTTGACGTTTCTCCTAACTGTTATTTTGCCCAGCGACTCTTGCGTTGGGTTTTTTTTGCCTGTGTTGCTGATTTATTTCAATAATAAACGCTTAACTTAGGTATTTATTGCGGCAGATCTTGCCCCATGTCACTGAACATATCCACGATATCGTCTCGTTCAATACGGCGCATGTTCAGCACAAACATGATTTGTAACAACAAATCGGCGCCTAGGATTCCCTTATTTATTTTATTTCGCAAGTTGTCTGCGCTTTGATTCACACCAATAGTCACGAGTCGCTCGCTAAGATCTTGATATTTAACGCCACGCTTGGACATCTCCCCCTTTAGCAGGCGCTGCACCACTTGGCGCCAATCTGCCGAGGCACTATTCTTCTGTTTTGCTGTCAGACCGTCTGAGTGATTTTGCATAATTGCTCCGCCGATACAAATGTGACGTATAATTTACATTAGTAACGAATAAACTTCAAACGTTGAAAATAACATTTGACTATTTGTTTTTCAGCCGACTACACTAAGGCCCAGTTTCGCCTTCGACCACAATCAAATTTTGTGACGTATTCGAATACGGTCATTAGCCATACAGGAGAGTAGCCATGACATGGGATCTTAATCAACTTGAGGCCCTTTTTAGTGACAACCAAGATCTCGTTGTTACCCGTGAAGAAAATTGTTTATTAATTGCCAACAGCGACGGTATTGATGCGTGGTTAGCAATCAGTGGAGAACAGATTCTGGTTGAGTCTTTGCTGTTTTCAATCAGTGAAGTGAAAGACAAGCATGCACTAAACGAAGAAATTTTAAAATCTCACATGATTTTCCCATTGACCACTGTGGGTATCTCAAATGTTGCAGGTGATGAATATTATACTGCCTTTGGCTCACTCAGCTCTCAATCTAAAGCCGAGAGTGTGATGATCGAAGTGCAAACACTTTTTCAGAATGTAGAAGCATTTTTAGATGCTTATGCAGAACATTTACTTTAATCGAGGAGTGACATTATGTCAGTTTGGAGAAAATTAATTACAGCCGTCAAAGGCGGCGCCACTGAAGCAGCACAATCAGTTGCAGATAGTCAGGCCATTCGCATCCTTGAACAAGAAATTCGCGAAGCGAAAGATGAACTGCGTAAATCAGATCATGCGCGCACGCAGATTCTAGCCAAGTGTAAATTGGCCACACAAAAAGTATCGAGCTTGCAGTCATCCATTGATCAATATGAAGCGCATGCCCGTAAAGCGATTGATACCGATCGTCAGTTGGCACTAGATTGCGCTCAAAAAGTAAGCGACTTAAAAGCTGAACAAGAAAGTGAGCAGAAATATCTTGACCAGTTCAAGCAATCTGAAAAACAATTGGCTACCAATATCAGCCAAGCGAAAGGGAATTTACGTCGCCTAGAGCAGCAAGTTGACATGGTAAAAGCGACTGAGTCGGTGCAAAAAGCACAAGTTGCTGTGTCATCTCGCCATTTAGGTGCCAACAGTAAGATGAAAACTGCCACTGAATCATTGCAACGCATTCAAGACAAGCAAACATTACGCGATGCGGAGTTACAAGCTGCGCAAGAATTAGCCACTGAGGAATCGAGTGATGACTTAGAGAAACGCTTGTCCCAAGCAGGTATTAAAGGTGGTCAGGCATCAGCCGACGACGAGCTAAGCCGTATCTTAGGCAAGTAATATACCGCACTACCCACATTGCCAGTCTGCATTAGCAAATTGGTAATGTGCGGTTCAATCCCCAGCCCTCAGTCTTACATTGGCTAATGACCTGAGGTGTGAAAGAATATCCCAAAATAACAATAACCTGAAATTACGCCATGTTTTCTACAATACGTAAAATACTCTCCCAGTATTTTGCCGAAATGCGCTGGTATACCCTGCTATCAGCATTAAGTTTTTACGCCATTTCGAGTTGGTGTTTAATGGCCCTAGCAGGAGAAGAGGCATTAACCAACAGCACTGACTTTATTTATTGGTTAGTCGTGACGGGGTCCACGGTTGGCTATGGCGATTTTTCTCCCGCTACATCCGCGGGGAAATACATCGTCTCGTTGTATGTCATTCCTGTGGGTTTAAGCTTTTTTGCGTTAATAATTGGTCGTGTGGCTTCATGGGTATCGTTTCAGTGGTTAAAAGGAGTAAAAGGCTTGCAAAGTTTATCTGTTTCAAACCACATATTGGTGCTTGGATGGAACGAACAACGTACATTGCGGTTATTAGATTTATTGCTGCGCGAACGGGAAGCTGTAGATGAGAAGCCAACTATAGTGCTGTGTGTGCGAGCTGACATCATCAACCCCATGCCAGATAAAGTTGAATTTGTTAAGGTCAATAGTTTTAGCAATGACCAAGACATGGACAGAGCCTGTATTGCCGATGCTAAAGTGGTCTTGATGGACAACCCAGAAGACGACTTGACCATGACCACCGCTTTATATTGCAGCCAGCGTAATCCTAATGCACAGATGGTTGCCTACTTTACTGATGAAACCTTGGCAAATTTACTTCAGCGTCATTGTCCGAATGTAGAGTGTACCCCAAGCGTAGCCATTGAAATGCTGGCTAAGTCCGCATTTGATCCAGGGTCGAGCGTTTTACACCACGATTTGCTCAGTGTCACCGAAGGCCAAGCCCAGTATTCAGACTCCCTGCCCCTTAATTCGGGACACATTCAAGTGCGCGCGGCATTTAACCAACTTAAATCTCGTTATAACGCGACTTTGATTGGCACAGCAAAAAGCCATGACCGACTGAATATACAAGTCAATCCCGATTTAGATGAACAGTTATCACCAGGGGATAAAGTGTTTTATATCGCTAAAGCGCGAATTAAAAAAATTGAATGGCAACGTTTTTCCGAGGAATAGCATGTTTAGCAAATTATTTGGCAAAAAAGACACGCCCACAACACCTAAAGCACCTGAAATTATGGGCCTATATTTGGGCGGCTCGTTTCAAATTGATCCACTCAGACTAAAGTTAATCGAACCCAGTCTAATTATCGATTCAGCGGCTAGTTCGCACATCATCCAAGGTGTTGGCGAGGTTGATTTAGACACAGGTGGTAAAATTTTACGCTTCTACACCGATGATGACGCCTTCTTACAGGTGGTATTAGATGGTGGCGTAACAGAAAATCACATTACTGACGTTAAGTTGTGGTATTTCTATGAAACCAAAACGGTTGGCTCAGATGCCCAATGGCAACAATTGCTCAAAAATGAAATATCTCAACCTCAATATTCATTGGAAGGTCATACCTACCAGCGAGTATGGGATGCCGTGGGTGATATTTCCCCCGCAGTGGCGATGACCGAAAAAACGTATGAAGAAGACGGTGATACAAGCGAAACGGATCAGTTCGTTATGTTGTACGAGCGCGAGCTTGAGGGAAACAACGTAGAAACACTACTCGTTAGCGGTGAAGAAAAATTAGTAGGACAAAATCTCGATCGCTGCTTGGTCATAAGCAGTGGTTTTAATATTGAGCAAGCAGACATTACTATTAATGGCTAACAATACGCATTCAATCTAAGGAACAAAAATGGAAACAATTCTAAATTCAATCGCTGGTCTGGGACATTTTGTGGCCTACTTCGCTGTATCCATAGTACTGCTTTTTATATTTAAAATAGTTTATGCCTTTGTCACTCCACACGATGAGTGGAAACTGGTTAAACAAGAAAAAAACCTTGCGGCTGCTATCGGTTTTGGCGGAGCGATAGTCGGATTTGCACTAGCACTTTCTAGCGCAGTGGCTAACTCAGCGTCCTTGGTAGATTTTATCGTTTGGGGTGTGGTAGCCATAATTGCTCAGGTCGTGGCGTTTTTATTATTGCGCTTTACCTTTATGCCAAAAATTGCCGAACGCATTGTCAATAACGAAATATCAGCAGGCACTATTTTAGCTGCGATTTCTATTGCCGTGGGCCTAATAAATGCCGCGTGCATGACTTACTAGGAGGACATATGACCCAGCGTAAACGCTCTTCAAATATCAATCTAGCAAGTATGCGTAAAGGCTTTTCGGTTAAACCATTAGCCTTAGGCATTGCCGCGGTCATGTTAAGCGGCTGCGGTGAAGAAACCGAAAAAGCTACCGTGTATACGGGTGTTGATGACTGTATCAATCAAAACCCCAGTCAGGCAGAATTATGTAAAACAGCCTATCAAGACGCCCTTGACGAAGCACAACGCACAGGCCCCAAATACGCATCTAGGCAAGTTTGCGAAGAAGAGTTCGGGGCAAATCAGTGTAACTATACACGCAGTGATAGTGGTTCATTCTTTATGCCGTTTATGGCTGGTTACATGCTGAGTAATTTGTTATCTCCTAGAGGTTATAATACGCAGCCGATGTTCACTTCTTACTCCCCTTACTCATCCTATCGCCAGCGCTGGATGGGTGCTGATGGCAGTGACTATGGTGACTATCGTCGTCGTAACATGGACGTCAATAAGAGCGCTTTCAAAGCGAAACCGAGCGTGACTAAAACCATGAGCCGTGGCGGTTTTGGCAGCAGTGTTCGAGCAAAATCTAGCTGGGGTAGTTCAAGTAAACGCTCCGGTGGTTGGGGCGGTTAGTCCGCTATGTTTCGTATTCCAATCAAGCAAAGACCCAATTGGCAGCGTAAAGCTGCTGATTTCGGTTTTAAGTTTCATACTATGCATGGCGAACCTTACTGGGATGAGTCCGCATACTACCAGTTCACATTGGCACAAATTGAAAATGACATAGAACAGCCCACTGCTGATATTCATCAGATGTGTTTAGCTGTGGTGGAGCGCGTTATTCAGGATGAAGCGCTACTGGCACGCTTTCAGATCCCGCAAGCATTTTGGCAGCCCATCGCCGACTCTTGGTACAACCGTGATCCGAGTTTGTACTCACGATTGGATTTCAGCTACGACGGTAGCGGGCCGGCTAAATTATACGAAAACAACGCCGATACCCCTACATCGCTTTACGAAAGTGGTTTTTGGCAATGGCTATGGTTAGAAGAGCAAGTCAATAAGGGCGCTATCCACAAAGGAGCAGATCAATTTAATTCACTGCAAGAGAAGCTAGTGACGCGCTTTGGTGATATAGCCCAGCATTATCAGCTGGACTTCATGCATTTCGCTTGCTGCAAAGACACTGATGAAGACAGAGGCACAGTTCAATACCTTCAAGATTGCGCCAGAGAAGCAGGTATTGCCGATTATTTTGTGTATATGGAAGATATTGGCTTGAGTGAAAGTGGGGCATTCACCGACCATGACGATCAAATTATCGAATCGTTATTTAAGCTTTATCCTTGGGAGTTTATGCAGCGCGAAGATTTTGCGCCACATATTGGCCCATCAGGAAGCCATTGGATTGAACCCCTATGGAAATCTGTTTTATCCAACAAGGCCTTAATGCCCATGCTGTGGCAGATGTTTCCAGGCCATCCAAACTTACTCCCCTCCTATTTTGAAGATGAATTGCACTTAGCAAAAGAGACTAAGTTGGTCAAAAAACCGATATTCTCTCGAGAGGGAGCGAACATCAGCGTCATTGAACACGGTAAAACCGTGCTTGAGGCAAAGGGGCCATATGGTGAAGAAGGATTTATTTACCAAGCGTATGCACCATTGCCTAAATTTGGCAGTAATCACACCTTAATTGGTGCATGGTTGGTGAATGACCAGCCCGCTGGGATTTCCGTACGTGAAGATACCTCGCTTATTACCCAAGATATGTCGAGATACTTACCACATATTATTTTGTGACAATTTGACATCTCATTTGCGAACTGTTTAGGTCACACTTGACTTACCATTTCTATAACGCAGTTTTATGAATAGCAAAACCATCTCATCCCGCTCCTCTTCCCGGTTAAGTCAGCAACTTAAAATCGTCAGCTGTATCTTTATCCTGGTTACCGCCATAGAAGTGATTAACTTGTTGACCGGGCGAATGTTAAACCAATTCGGTAACATACCGCGCTATGTCCCTGGGCTCATTGGGGTGGTCCTAGGACCATTTTTACATGGCAGCTTTAGCCACTACCTATCTAACATCGTACCTTTATGTGTACTCAGTTTTCTGATGCTGCAATATGGCAATAAACGATTTTTCGCTGTTACGCTATTTTGCATCATACTCACAGGCTTATTGGTTTGGCTTTTTGGACGCTCCGCCAGTCATATCGGCATGAGCAGTGTTATTTACAGTTACTTTGGCTTCTTGTTACTTGCTGGATTTCTAAGCCGTAAATTTAGCTTAATTGCCATCTCCCTATTAGTTGCATTTTTCTACGGAGGTTTGATATTTGGTGTGCTGCCCGCTCGAACATTTGTATCTTGGGAAGGCCATTTATTTGGATTTATCTCGGGATTGATCGCTGCTCGGCTGTGGGCGAAAAACGTTCGTTTATAGCCACCTGAGTGATGATTGTGAACAGACGTTAAATTAACCACAGGTTGTACTAGAGCACGCGGTACAACTGCCCTATAATCCAAGACGCAGTTTAAAAACACTTAAAGGCAAAAATGAGTAATCAAGCCCCTAAAAAGCAGAATGGTTTTTTCGGAAATCTCGCGTTTAATATTATTATCCCCGTCGTAATCATGAGTAATTTAAGCTCTGATGAATACTTAGGCCCTGCTTGGAGTATTGTTGCCGCACTGATCTTTCCTATCGGCTATGGTCTTTGGGATCTTAAAGAGTCTGGCAAGGTGAATGCTTTCTCAATTCTCGGTATCGTCAGTGTCATATTAACCGGTGGTATCAGTTTATTGGAGCTTCCTGCTGAATATATCGCCATAAAAGAAGCGGCAATTCCAGCTTTCATCGGGATCGCTGTTCTCGTCACCCAGCGCACAGCTAAACCTCTGCTGAAAGTATTGGTGTTAAATGAGCAAATTGTTAATTGGGATAACTTGAATCAAGCACTCGAAGCCAAAGGTACCACTGGCGACTTCGAAGCTAAAATGGCTATTAGCTCCTATATTGTCGCAGGATCGTTTTTTCTCTCCTCGTTTTTAAATTACGTATTAGCAAAAGTCATTTTAGTGAGCGCTCCCGGTACGACCGAGTACACAGAAGAACTAGGCCGCATGACGGCTCTTAGCTACCCCGTCATCGTGATCCCTAGCATGATTATGTTAATGGGTGCGCTATGGTATCTCTTTGCCCAAATTAAGAAGTTAACGGGTGAAGAATTAGAGAACTTTTTAGCCCAGCAATAATGAGCTGCCCGAGCGGATAAATATTTCGTTTGATGCAAAACAAAAAAACGCTGATAGAACCCTCTGTCAGCGTTTTTTTATACATTTTACAATGTCTCAGCGATGCTAAAACGCATCTGTAACGGTTATTTCCGCCCCAGCAACGTAAAAATGTTATCCGCGACTTGAGTGTTGTTTAACAATCCACGGAATTTTTCACTACCTGGGCCTTTCGCAAATACAGGTACATCAACGCCAGTGTGACCGCCAGTAGTCCAACCTGTATTTGTGCGCAAATCGAGAAGCGTTTTGATCGTTTGATAGGCAATTTCTTCATCTTGGGTATCGATAGCATTCACCAGGGATTTTTCATCCTCGGTAAGTGTAAAGCCCAGTAACTCGCTGGCTAATGCTGCTTTATTGTTCGTCGCCATAATTTGCTTAGCAATATTAAATGGAGACGCTTTAAGATTTTCCAGCCATTGAGGTTCCCATTTATAAATAGTATCAGCCCCAATAGTAAAACCACCTGTACTGTGGTCTGCCGTCAATACCACCAAGGTATCAGGATGTGCATCAACATATTGTTCCAACCAAGTCATAGTCTGAGCTAAATCTTGCATCTCTCCCATGGCTGCCCCCACATCGTTAGAGTGGCCAGCCCAATCAACCTGACTGGCCTCAACTAATAGAAAAAAACCTTTGTCATTTTCAAGATGTTTAACCGCAGCTTGTGTAAGGGTCTGCAAACGCTGCTTGTCAGGCATATCCAATGCCCAGTTCAAACCCTTGTCAGCAAACAATCCGAGCAATGGTTTGGAGACATCCGTGTTTTGTAGCGCCGAAATTGTATCTACATATTGGTAGCCAGCATCGGTAAATTCCGTCACGAGATCTCTATCATCGCGCTTAAAATAATTCCAACCGCCACCCAGCATCACATCAAGTACAAATGTGTTTGCTACTTTACGGTCAAAATAACTATCGGCAATTTCGTTGTAGTTTTTTCTGCTTTCATTGTGGCTCGAATAACCAGCAGGCGTGGCATGATTTATCTGTGAGGTTACGGCTACGCCTGTTTTCATGCCTTGTTTCTTGGCCAGCTCTAATACCGTCTGAACCGGTTCCTTATCTACATCTACGGCAATGGCACCGTTATAGGTTTTGATTCCCGTTGACAGTGCAGTTGCCCCCGCGGCGGAGTCTGTCACGTATCCAGACACCCTTGCAGGATACGTACTTGCCATACCGACAAGTAGACGATCGAAAACAGTTTGCTCTACAGCTGAGGTCGTTCGGTCGTCCGCAAAGTAACGGTATGCAGTGGTATAAGCTGGGCCCATACCGTCGCCTACCACCATAATCACATTCTTGGGTTCTTGCGCTATTGCTGCCATACACAAGGTTGATAGTAAGACTGTACTCACAAACTTCATTTCGATCCTATATATTGCTTAATACTTAAACGGTTGATTATACGCAGGGTTTTATGACAAGACGTAGAATCTGAGCATTTTTTTTACAAAATAGTGCAAGTAAAATGTAGCAAGATATGTAATGTTGCACCGTCATATCTCAAACATCCCTATATAAATTATCCAGTGAGCTGTAGTAGCCAAATCATTTTGGCCACGACGTTAGAGTAGGATTCAATGCTCATTGGGCACTTTCCGTTTTAATAAAATCAATTGGATGGCTTGTTATCACACCAAATATCTGCGTGTCTTTCTTCAACAAATTCACGTTTAAATAATCGTGCCCACAATAATTCACACAATGAATACCAAGAATAAATAGCATTTCCTTTCGTTATTATAAATCTAACAGTAGGATTCAGTCATCGGTTAGCAAAAACATCAATTCAGTAAACACGCTAATCAAATTTTACTCTACAAACATAAGGAACATCGTCATGTCTAATTACACAAATGACATTCAAGCAGCTCAAGCGTTAACTGGTGCAAATAGCCAAACGTGGAACGCCATTAACCCTGAATATGTTGCCCGCATGAAGGCGCAGAACCGTTTTAAAACTGGCCTAGACATTGCGAAGTACACCGCTGAAATTATGCGTAAAGACATGGCTGACTACGATAAAGATTCAAGCTCTTATACCCAATCTTTAGGCTGCTGGCATGGATTTATTGGCCAACAAAAAATGTTAGCAATCAAAAAGCACCACGGTACGACTGATAAACGCTACTTATATTTATCAGGATGGATGGTCGCAGCATTACGTTCGGAGTTTGGTCCACTTCCTGATCAATCTATGCACGAAAAGACATCGGTACCTGCCTTAATTGAAGAACTGTATACTTTCTTACGCCAAGCAGATGCAAAAGAGCTGGGGGAGTTGTTTTCAGCCCTAGACAAGGCAAAAGAAGCCGGTGAGAGTACTCAAGATATTCAAGATAAAATAGACAACTACCAAACACACGTGGTGCCTATTATTGCTGACATTGATGCAGGTTTCGGTAACGAAGAAGCAACCTATTTATTAGCTAAAAAAATGATTGAAGCAGGTGCATGCTGTATTCAAATTGAAAATCAGGTTTCTGATGCGAAGCAATGTGGCCACCAGGACGGCAAAGTAACCGTACCACATGAAGATTTTCTATGTAAAATCAACGCGGTACGTTATGCATTCCTGGAGCTAGGCGTAGATGATGGCGTCATTGTGGCTCGTACTGATTCTTTAGGCGCAGGCTTAACACAGAAAATCCCAGTATCTCAATCAGCAAATGATTTAGCCGCCCAGTACAATGCATTCCTTGAAACAACTGCTGTTGATTCTGTTGCAGATTTAAAAGACGGTGATTCAGTCCTCAAGCTTGATGGCAAGTTAGTGAAACCTGTTCGCTTACCAAATGGTTTGTACAAATTTAAAGAAGACACTGGTTTTGACCGTGTGGTACTTGACTGCGTAACGTCATTACAAAACGGTGCTGATTTGTTATGGATAGAGACCGAAAAGCCTCACGTACAACAAATTGGTGAAATGGTTAATGCGATCCGTAAACAGGTTCCAGATGCGAAGCTTGTTTATAATAATTCTCCATCGTTCAACTGGACACTGAACTTCCGTCAACAGGTATTTGATACTTGGGCTGAAAACGGTAAAGATCTGTCTGATTACAAACGTGATGAATTGATGTCCGTTCGTTATGATACAACAGAGCTAGCCCTAGAAGCCGATGAAAAAGTACGTACATTCCAAGCTGATGCGGCACGTGAAGCCGGTATTTTCCATCATTTGATTACGTTACCAACCTATCACACTGCTGCATTGTCAACAGACAATCTCGCTAAGGGATACTTCGGTGAAGAAGGCATGCTAGCCTACGTAAAAGGGGTGCAGCGTAAAGAGTTACGTGAAGGTTTAGCGTGCGTTAAACACCAAGCGATGGCCGGCTCTAATTTAGGTGATGATCACAAAGAATATTTCTCTGGTGACCAAGCACTAAAAGCATCAGGTAAAGATAACACCATGAATCAATTCGACGTTGCAGTTTAACGTCTAATAATACAGCAGACTAAAATAGCAGGGTGACCTGCTATTTTTTTGCCTGTAAATTGATATTCACTTACGAAATACTTTCTTAATCAACATTTCTTATATATTTTAAAAAACGCCCGCCAGCTTGCCATGAAGCCACAACCAGCAGTAAACTTATCGTATAAATACATAGACTTAAAATTTTCACCTTTGCCTATAGCATCTTTATTTCATCTGAGTACAATCTAGTTATTCAATACAAATTTAAAAGTGCATTTATACTATGAATATTTCTAAAGTTGATCTCAATTTGCTGGTTTATCTTGACGTACTGCTAAGAGAAGGCAGCGTCACTCGAGCTGCAAATCAACTTAGCATCACTCAACCAGCAATGAGTAATGGCTTAAAGCGACTACGGGATTTATTTAAGGATCCTCTACTTGTGCGCACCAGTGATGGTATGACGCCGACTAAGCGCGCTTTAGAACTACAACCAGTTATTCGAGATGTACTGTCCAAGCTAGAAGCATCGATACAGCCGGAGACTGATTTCGTGCCAGAAACCAGTAAACGCACATTTAGAATAATGGCCAGCGATTATGCCGAGTCAACCTTATTACTAGAAGTAATAAGACAACTCGCCAAAGTCGCCCCCAATATCACCCTTGATATGATTACACCAAGTGACGTGACTTTTCATGATGTTGAGCAGGGTAAAGTTGATATGGCGATTAACCGGTTTGAAGAGCTGCCACTTTCCTTTCATCAAAAGGTTGTTTGGTACGATAGATTTGCCTGTGTTGTCAGCAGTAGTAACCCAATAGTCAATGATTTCACACTGCAAAACTACATTGATAGCAAACACATATGGGTGAGTAAAACGGGGTTTGGCGTAGGTGTCGGTATCGATCCCAATGAAGTACAAAAATTAGGTTGGGTGGATGCTGAATTAACAAAAATTGGCCAAAAGCGTGATATACGTGTGTTTACTCGTCATTATCACGTGGCTCTACAACTGGCCAAGGTGCAGAATTTAGTGGCCACCCTACCAAGTAAAGCTGCGGCACTTTACGAGAATGACCCAAATATTGTGATCCTCGACCCTCCTTTTGATATACCACCTATTGGTTTAAAAATGGCTTGGAGCGCGTTATTACATCATGATGCAGGTCATATTTGGTTACGCAGATTGATCACCGAAGTAGGCGATACATTATCCGCCCAATAGACATTCATGAAATTTATAGCTGAGATAGAAACCATAAATTAAACAAAATAAGCTTTCCTTCGTAAACTGATGCCATTGCCTAATTAGCGGAGTAGAACATGCAGAATTATATTCAACGGGGACAACTACAGGTTGCAACACAACTTGATGCCTTTATCGAAAGCGAGGCGCTACCAGGCAGCGGTATAACATCATCGACTTTCTGGGCTAATTTTAGTGACATCGTGGCCCAGCTAACCCCCATAAATGACACCTTGTTGGTAAAGCGAGATACGCTGCAGCAGACAATTGATCAATATTGTCAATCCCGCACAGCGTTGGTTCCTGAGGAATACAAAGCCTTTTTAACCCAAATAGGGTATTTGGAAACCCCACCAGCAAATTTTGAAATCACCACAGACAAGGTTGATCCAGAGGTCGCCACTATGGCAGGCCCACAATTGGTTGTGCCTATTAATAACGCTCGTTTTGCGCTCAATGCGGCTAACGCTCGCTGGGGTAGTTTATACGATGCCGCATACGGCACCGACGTCATATCACAAGATAACGGTGCTGCACGCACTAAGGGTTATAACCCCAAACGTGGTCAGCATGTCATTGAATACGCTAGAAAATGGTTAGACGTTATCGCCCCTTTAGCCAAGGGCAGTCATCAAGGTAGCCGTGGTTACGATATTACCTCTGGCCAGCTTGTTATTACTTTGCATGACCGAAGTACGACAACGTTAACTCAATCAGCTCGATTCTTAGGCTTTAGTGGCGATATTGCCAAACCAAACGCCATTCTTATACAACACAATGGCCTGCATGTAGAACTGCAATTCGATCGTACACACCAAGTCGGAAAAGACGATCCTGCGGGCATGAAAGACATACTAGTGGAATCAGCTCTCACTACCATCATGGACTGCGAAGACTCAGTTGCAGCGGTGGATGGCGAAGATAAAACCTTGGTATATCAGAATTGGTTAGGACTGATAAAGGGCACCCTTGAGGTAACATTAGGCAAGCCCGATAGCGCATCTATCAGGCGACTAAATCCAGACAGAACTTATACTTCAACGGATGGTAATACGATTTCATTAAGTGGCCGTAGCATGATGTTCATACGCAATGTCGGACATTTAATGACTAACGACGCAATACTGTTTGACGCAAAGCCCATATATGAAGGCATTATGGATGCGATGATCACCAGCTTGATCGCCAAACATGATTTATTGGATAACGGCGTTTATCGAAATAGCCAAGCTGGCAGTATTTATATTGTTAAACCTAAAATGCACGGTTCTGAAGAAGTTGCTTTTGCCAACACCCTATTTAGTTGTGTTGAACGTGCATTGTCACTACCTGACAATACATTAAAAATGGGCATCATGGATGAAGAGCGTCGTACCAGTGTAAACTTAAAAGCCTGTATCTATGCGGCAAAAGAACGCGCGGTGTTTATCAATACCGGTTTCCTAGACCGCACCGGAGATGAAATTCATACCTCTATGCATTTGGGCCCATTCGCCTTAAAGGCACAAATTAAACAACAGCCGTGGTTAACCGCGTACGAGTTGGCTAACGTAAAAATAGGGGTTGATGCAGGCATGTCGGGGAAAGCACAGATCGGAAAAGGCATGTGGCCTATCCCTGACCACATGGCTGATATGATGCAAAGCAAAACTACGCACCCTCAATCTGGAGCGAATACCGCTTGGGTCCCCTCTCCGACAGCAGCAACCTTACATGCACTGCATTATCATCAAATAGACGTATTTAACTTACGCAGCACCATCGCTTCCGCTGAGTTTGATGGCCTAGACGACATTTTGACCGTTCCGCTTTTAGCGGACCCTTCAAGCCTAAGTGAACACGACATACAGCGTGAACTTGATAATAATGTACAGGGAATATTAGGTTACGTGGTTCGCTGGGTACATCAGGGCATAGGCTGCTCTAAAGTACCTGATATCAATAATGTAGGATTAATGGAAGACAGAGCAACATTGCGGATTTCAAGTCAACATATTGCAAACTGGCTTTTACATGGCCTAATTGACGAGAGTCAAATCAATGATTCCATGCTGCGCATGGCGAAATTAGTAGACGAGCAAAATGGCGCCGATGGTGAATACATTAACATGATGCCAAACCCTCTCGAGTCTATTGCATTTCAAGCCGCACAGGAGCTGATATTAAAAGGCACCGCACAACCCAACGGTTATACAGAGCCTGTATTACACGCTAAACGAAGAGAAATGAAGCAAAACATTCAATAGCCAATGAATAATCTCGTTAAAAACTTAGTCGCGTGTCGGTAGACCCGCGACTAAGTTTATCTCCGTGCTGGATTCTAACAATCTGATGTACATCAAATTGACCCAATGCAATTGCGTCTTGCATTTTGTTGTATATAAATGAAAGTAAAGGGTCGTTACTATATTAAACCTGCATACTTATTAGCACTTACCTAATTCAGTCACCCTGTTGCGTAAGTAACAAGCTAGTCGCCCACATAAAAAAACAATATGACGTTCAAATTACGCACTACTATGAATAACGCTAATTTACCGTTAGATTTTTATTTTTTGCCAGTGCGCGTAAATAGCGAACCGGTATAGCGTAACTGATACCACTTGGTTTCTCTAACACCGCTTCTTTCGTTTCTTTTATGAATACCTTGTTAAGTATACCAATAACCATTCCCGTATCTGCATCGTAGATTGCACTGCCACTATTGCCAGGATAGGCCGTCATATCTAATTGATAGATCATAAATGGATTTTCTAAGCGATTGCGCATCGTCATGGTCAGTTGACTAGAGTTAACACTGGGTATTACGTCAGGTGTCAATGCCGCTATCATTCCTTTGTGGGTTGCAGGATATAAGCCTAAAATGGAGCCGATTGGAAATCCCGTCATTAGAATATCTTGACCATCATCTGCATAATTATCAGAACCTAATGTCAAAGGCGGCAGCTTATCGTGGATTTTCAGTATGGCGAGATCATGCACCGGATCTCTAGCTACAATCTCGGCCTTATGGATTTTAGGCTGGCGACCTGTGCCAGAAAATACAATATGATACTGGACTATTTGCGGGTCAAGTGGCTCGGAAACCACATGATAATTAGTCGCAATCAGCGTCCCGTCACCAAACACAAAACCGCTGCCGCGAAGTTGATGAGTACTAAATGACATAGCATCATACAAACCGACGCCCACAACGGAAGGTTTCATTTTTTTGACTAATTTAGTTTTCCCCGTGGCATTCGCTGTCACTGAAAAAACTAAACAAGAAAAAACAACACAAATGATTTTATATATATAATCTTTCGATATCATAATGGGTTACTTATTGATCCATAGGGCTGGCGTGAGCAGATTAAACTCTGTCACAATATGAGTGTAATACTATTAATATCTTAAGGTTATACACAAAAGGTGAGTATTAATGAAATGAAAATATTAGCCACCGGCCCGCGGCTCGAGCAAAACCTTATGGGCTATACGCGATATTGACAGGCATATATCGGTTAATTTCCGAATTTTATTTTCACCTTAGGAAATGCTCCAAATAGGTAGTGAGAGAGTCACTTCCTATGTAACTGATGAGAGATATACGTAAGACAATATGCGAGCACTTATATAGTGCGATCTGGATTATTAACTGATAACACAATAAGTATACAAGGTGCCTAACTTTGTGGTTCGCGATAGAAATTTCATTAGATTTAGGGAAATATAAATGCTTCAAGCATTAGCAAATAGCTTAAGCTCACCATTGGTTCATGCCCCTTTGTTGTTTGCAATACTTTTGATGCTATCTCGCACCTCATTATGGGGGCGAAATATATATAAATACCTCGCGTACGTACCATTATTGTGGTTGTGGTTTTGCAGTTTAATTTACCCTAGCGTAATGCTCATCAAGCCGCTTGAGGATCAATATCCGACCATTAAGTTGTCCTCTGCGTTATGGAAAAAAACAGATGGTATCGTTGTTTTAGCCTGCAATCACTTCGACGATGATGGCCTTCCTTTTGTAAGTAAATGGCCACAATGCACTCTGCAACGCAATTTACATGCAGCATTAATGTATAAAGAAAAGCCACTGCCTATATATTTGGCCGCTGGCATATTGAATGAATTAGATGCAAAGTCGCAGGCTCAATACAATAAAGAATTTCTGATAACACTTGGCGTAAACCCTACTGATATACATATATTCCCACAGGGTCATGACACTGAATCGGAAGTTGCGGCTTTAGCTCCACACTTAGTCGGTAAGTATATTGCTTTAGTCTCATCGGCAAGTCATTTACCTCGCGCAGTAGAGTATTTTAATCTACACCATCTTTCGGTACTTCCTATCCCTGTGGAGCATCTAAGCAGGAAAAACGTTTCCTTTGTTTTGGGTATTCCCAATGCTCTAAGCCTTTATCGCAGTGAGCGAGCCATTCATGAGTACTTAGGTCTAATATACCAACGGTATGTAAAGTGATAAAACACATAACATAAGTTAGTGCAAACGCGACTTTTCGTGTTAAATACCAACTTAACAAAAGTTCGGCAAAGGATGAGCAAGGAACTATATATGAAATCAATTGTGCCCATTTTTTCTGGCGGTGGAACCCGCTTAACTGTTCATATAGGTGTGTTTGATGCCTTACAAAAACTTGACATTCAATTTCAGCACATGGTTGGCGTATCAGGAGGCTCCATTGTCGCCGCCCTATTTTGCTGTGGTGTTCCCCTCCCAAAAATTAAACGCTTAGCAATGGATACCGATTTTAAAAAATTTAAAGGTTTTTCACTTTTTAGATTATTACGCCAAGGTGGTTTAAGTTCCGGAGACCAATTTGAAGCATGGATGGACAAACAACTTCAAGGTTTAACGTTTGCGGACATTGAAAAAGATTTACACATACTTGCAACGGATGTAAATGGCGGCGGTCCTGTGGTTTTTAGTCGTAAAACCAGCCCTGATTTAAAAATATCAAAAGCGGTTAGATTTTCTATGTCCATCCCGTTATTTTTTAGCTTTCAATCCTACAAAGAGCATGTGTTGGTAGACGGTGCTATTCTTTCAGAAGATGCCTTATATCAAGACTGGGCGGGCGATGGCTCTCCTGTCATGTGTTTCAAACTGAAAAGCGATCACGTAACCGATCCAAACTTTAAAAAAAGTTGGCTGCCATTACGCCAATATGTGATGATGCTTATCAGGACCTTTATGACGGCAATGTCGCGAGAGTACGTACACGCAGAATATTGGCGTAATACGATCATAATCAATACGGGTAAATTATCACCGGTTGATTTCAACATTACGGCTTTGCAAAAAGAAGAGTTGTACAACATTGGGTTTAACACCGCTTTTGAGTTTGTGCCTAAAAGAATGCGGCTTTATACCGATACACAACTAAGGATGTAGATGTGGAAAACCGTTTTAAAGACATAAGCCTATGAAGCAACTTCGAAAATATGCTGAGCTCCCTTTTATTGGGCCTGTGGTAAAAAAGCTAATGAACTTAATGGTCAGTCAGCAGGCTAACCAGATATCTAAACATTTTGCGGAATACCTTAGCCCGGTTGTCGCCTTAACCGATGAACTACGAAATGAGTCTTATAAAATAAGGCACAAGGTATATTGTGAAGAATTAAAATTCGAAGATCTTCGCACAGATGAAATGGAGACAGACCAATTCGATAGTCACTCCACTCACTGTTTAATAAAACATATTCCCACTGGTGAATACGCCGGAACAGTACGAATAGTTCGCTCTGGCAGCGACGAGCAATTATTACCAATCGAAAAGTACTGCATAAGTTCAATCGCAGACGACGCAGTTCACCCTAGTGATTTTCCACGCAGCGAAATATGCGAAATATCACGCTTAGCGGTACCCGCTCAGTTTCGTAAACGGGCGACGGATAAATTTAAAGGTTCAGCGACGGGTGCAATCAATGAACATATTTATTCAGAACGGGAATTACGCTGCTTTCCCTTTATAGCCGTAGGGCTCTATTTATGTGCAGCTTCGACCTCTCGAAAACATGACATAAAACATTGTTTTGTCATGATGGAGCCTCGTTTGGCGCGAAGTTTACGCTTCGTTGGCATTCCATTTCAACAAGTCGGGCCGGTAGTGGAGTATCATGGTAAACGCGCACCTTATTATATTAGTCGCCATTTGCTTATGAGCGGCCTTACCCCCGGCTTTAAGCGCATGCTCAAAAATATTGAGAAGAAGGTTAATACCCAATTCAATTAGCCTGGGGTACGCGGTCAATTATCTTGGCCGCGTAACCTGTCAAAAAATTTTACACTTCTAAGTTTCCATAAGCCGCTTGCCAATAGTCTTGAATAAATTTTTTAACCTTATAACTATGGGATACCTTATTTACCTGTCATTGATTTTAGATAAAAAGCAGAGACCCCCATATAAGAAAACTAGTCTGATAATCTGTAATAAAAACCACTCTTCTTGTCAGGAAATTTTACAGCCATTCAATATCTAAACATAAAAAAACACCTATCCAATTGTTATTAAACGGCTTTTCAACGTTGGCACAAGTAATGCTTTATCTTAGTCAGCAGTATCTTTGGTCTAAATAAGGAATATATCGTGTCAAATGTAGTTAAATATTCAAAATCAGTCACATTAGCCGCTTTATTAGCGTTCGGTGCAGTAAATCAAGCAGGCGCAGCTACAATTACCTACGGTGGTCAAGCAGCGACCGACGGAAATAACTTATCTGTAAGTGCTGGTTTAACAAGTAACTTTATCAGCTCTACTAACATAATATCAGATGTCTCTTTAGGTTACTTCGTAGAAACATTCGATGCGTCGACGGCGCTAGATCCAAGTGCTGGTGGTAACACCTCTTATAACGTAGGTGGCACATCATCTGCTGGATGTCAAGTTAACTCTCCACTGGCTATAACTCCTAGTAGTGTTGGTGTTGTTAAAGTTCGGAATGATTCTGTTGACAACGTTGCTGCTGCCCCAGCAAACGATAACACTTGTTATGCTTATACCACTCCAGCCAACGAAGGATCTAATAGTGATGTTGAAATAGATTATACGTCTTTTTTGTCATCATTGAACAATACAGCTCTAGAGGATTCGTACATCAACTACCTAGGCTTCTATTGGGGTTCTGTTGATGAATATAACTCTTTTGAGTTCTACAACGGTACAACAAAAGTAGCTGAAATCACCGGTCCACAATTATTGGCACAATTAGGTGGTTCGCCTGGTAATCAAGTTGCTGATAGCTCAAATGTTTATGTGAATATAGCGTTTGATGCTTCAGAAGCATTTGATAGCTTCAAAGTAATCACTTCAGGCATTGCTGGTGAATTCGATAATATCGTTATCGGTTTAGATAAACGCCCTGTTCCAGCACCTGCTAGCTTAGCGTTCTTAGGTCTTGGTCTTTTAGGCTTAGGTCTTGGCAGAAGATTTAAAAAATAAGGTTTAACGACCTTTAATGAGAAAGCCGGTCTTCCGGCTTTTTTTATGCCTAAAATTGTTTGGTTAAACGAAAACGCTATTATTTTGCTTGTTGCTACTTTGACTTATTGACCCGTAATCTAGCTAAACAAGTCTGCTCGCGTATTAGCAATTTTTCCATTTACTCCCGCTGCATTCGCTTTGTATAGTAGACTTCTTTTATCGCAGACCAAATTGGAATAATAATGGATTTAATGGACCTGTTCAGTAAAGCTTTACATGATACCGAAGCGGTATTATTGGAAACGAAAATTGCAACAGAGCGCTATGGTAGAACGACGTTTTCAAACGATATACCCATAGATTTTGCGGTTGAAGTGTTGAACGAGTCTGCAATATCCAAATTACTGCAATTAGCAAATAGCCACCAATTCTATTTATTTCCCATTAGTTCAGGAAACAATTGGGGGTATGGCTCTATTCAAGATACAAGTCTTGACGGCCCACGAGTTGTCGTCGATTTAGGCCAACTGAAAGCCATTATTCCCACCAATAAAAAAGCTGGGCTGATTACCGTTCAGCCAGGCGTTACGCAACAAGATTTATTTGATTATTTACAATTGAACGACTGGCCTTTTATGGTGCCAGTAACAGGTGCTGGCCCCCATTGCAGCATTTTGAGTAACGCGCTTGAACGAGGTTATGGGATCACCCCAAGAACTGACCATTTCGCAGCCGTAAACGCCTTGAAAGCGTATCTACCCCACCCTGAGTTGTGTAAAACCAAGTTTGAATCTGCCATCTCTGGATTGGACGGCTCAGGACAAGATTTCATAGACAAAACCTTCAAATGGGGACTGGGACCTTATATCGACGGGCTATTTACCCAAAGTAATTTTGGCATAGTAACCGAAATGACTATTCGCTTGGCACCTCGACCTGAACATTTTAGCGCCTTCTATTTACAAATTTTCGACGCCGATAAGTTTGCCGATGCTGTCATGTTAATTGAACAAACATTGTTAGAATGCGAGGGAATAGTTGGCTCAATTAACCTAATGGATCGCCGCAGGATCGTATCCATGGTTGCGCAAAATCCTAATGGTCAAGACAACCATAAAACCATGACAGAAGAACAAGTTGAGACGATAGCGAAAGACCAACGTTTGCCTCAGTGGATGATAGTTGGCTCAATGTACGGTTCGAAAGCGGTCGTTTCTGCAACCCAAAAGCGCTTTAAAAATCGCGCAAAGTCCCTTGGTCAGCTCAATTTCTCTAACAGCTGGTTAATTAATATCGCCAAGTTGATTGTCAATTTGCCCCTGCCATCAATCGCTATCATGAACAAAATTAAGGCTCAACTGCTGACGTTAGATGAAGGTATAGAAATCATGTTAGGTAAACCGAATCAGGTCGCCTTACCCTTAGCCTATTGGCGTAATCCTCGGGTCACAGTAAATAAAAAAAATTCATTATTACCTGATAAAGATAAATGTGGCCTGCTTTGGTATGCTCCGCTCATTCGAATGTCACCAGAAGTGCTAACCGATTTTATTAAATTTGTTCGCGCCACAACACCAAAATATGGCATAGAGCCTTTAATCACATTTACTAACCTTCGACATGATTGTATCGATTCGACCGTGCCGCTCGTGTTTGATTTAGAAAATCCAGAAGCGGTCAAGGCTGCACATAACTGCTTAGAGGAGCTTTTCGTTGAAGGATGCAAAAAAGGGTTCGTACCTTATCGTATCAACATTAAGCAACAAGCAGTACTGCCAGCTGATGACATTTTTTGGAAGACCACAAATCTATTAAAGCAAGCCATTGATCCAAACGGTATTTTGGCACCTAATAGATATAACCCTATTGAAACCAACCCACATTCTATTTAAATCCTTACTACGGCTGTTATCTGTTGTTCAGTGCAATATAATACAATAGAGTAATATGCGATTGGCCTAATGAACACGCCGTGGAACGGTAAGTAAGATAGTGCTGCATTTTATATTTAACTAATGGAGTTAGTATGCGTATTAAAGTTATCCCAATTTTCATCGCCCTTTCCGCTCTTTCAATGTCTGCTTGTGATAGTAAAACGGCTGAAGAATATATCGCGGCAGCAGAAACACAATATCTACAGAACGACACACAAGCCGCAATCATAGATTTAAAAAATGCTATTGCCCTAGCCCCAAAAAACAAAGAAGCCCGAGCAAACCTAGGCAAATATTATCTTACAGCCGGTTTATTCGTTGAGTCTGAAAAAGAGTTACGCAAAGCCCTTGAGTTAGGCGAGTCAAAGGATTCAGTTTACCCCGCTCTCGTTCGAGCGATATATTATCAAAACGATTTTGATCGCCTCACTAGATTGACCCAAGATTATACAAGTGAGAATACACAGATACAGAGCTCCATCGCGCTTTTCACTTTTCTGGCAAATTTAAAAAATACAGATACAGACAGTGCCCTAGATACTGATTTTTCAGCACTGTTAGGTGACGATAAAATATTGGCTCAAGTCTATTACGAATTTTCCCAAGGGAAATTCTCTCAAGCAGATGAATTACTATCCCGTTTCCAAAAACCTGAACAGAATAAAATTGAAAAACTGATTGTTACCGGTTTACTTAAAGCGCAGTTAGAAGATTTTGGTTTGGCTATTGAGGCACTAGATCAAGTCGTCGCTTCTTCTCCTGAGTATTATGTTGTTCAATTTCAGCTCGCCGAAGTGTTGATTAAGGCTAAAGAGTTCGAAAAAGCTAAAAAACTGGTAAATGAATTGTTAAAAATGAACAGTAGAAGTGCCTATGCTAATTTGTTAATGGCACAAATATTGATACACGATGAGAATTACAAAAAAGCATTTGATGCAGCCGAAATTGCAATTCAAAATGGCATAGATACCGCCCAAAGTAACTTACTTGCCGGAATAAGTGCATATAAGATCGAACGCACAGAAAGTGCTTATAAGTATTTATCGAAAGCGTCGAGAAATATTTCGCCTAACCACATGGCAAATCGGCTATTAGCGGAAGTAAAAATTAAATTAGGAGAAACCGATAATCTGGCAGAGATGCTTGAAGGTATTTCCGGTCAAGATGCGCAAAAATCAGCATTATTGGAAGGCGCAGCTATGATAAAATTTCGCGAAGGCGACATAGAAGCATCAAAAAGTTTATTCAGCCAAGCAAAAGAGGGGGATCCTGGGAATGCAGTAACCCTATTGCGCGAAGGACTAATCAAATTATCTTCAGGTGATCAATCTGGGATAGATAGTCTAGAATCAGCGATCGCCCTTGATAATACTTTAGGTGAAGCATGGAGCTTACTGGCTCAAGGGCACATGCAAGCACATGAGCCCCAAAAAGCATTAGCAGTTGCCAAGCGCTGGCAGGAAGTGAACGAAGTGGATGGTTTAGTGCTTGAGTCTTATCTATTACAGCAGTTAAACGACGACGTTCAAGCAAGAATAAAACTGGATAAAGCGCTTGAATTGGCTCCCAAAAACTACGCTGCCATGCGATTTTTAATGCTCATGAACGCCCGGGAAAAACGTTTTATTGAGGCGCGAGCACTAGCTGAAACGTTACTCACATCGACCGATAACCTGAGTGGCAAATTCCAACTCGTGTTCACATTGATAAACGTAGCAATAGAACAAGATGATCTCGCATCAGCAGAGGCTTTATTGCAATCTTTATTAAGCCAACAAACCGATAGTAGCGATAAACATGCACTGCCTATCAGTGTCGGCCTCGCGACGATATATAATTACCGAGGAGAATTCCAGAAGGCGTTATCTCTTTTAACTGATTTGCACGATACAAATGATTTCTACGTATTATCTACTTTAGGTCAAACTTACTCGGGACTGAACGATTTCAACAATGCCAAGTCGACATTTCAAGCCCTTATCAATGCCTTCCCTCGAGATATGCGCAGCTGGAACAAATTAATCAATTTGTTCAATCAATACGGACTAAATAAAGAAGCAGTTGACGTCGCAACCCGTGGTGAATCAGCGCTGCCTCATGATCCTCGACTGACTGTTCTTAATATCAGATCTCTTATCCGGGCTGGTGATATTCATAAAGCACAGCAGAAAATCGATAATATGAAGGCCCAGGGAAATAGCTCCCCTATGTTTGAATTATTTTCTGGTGAGATGGCGTTGCGTCACAAAGAATACGAAAAAGCGCGTAAATACCTTTCTCAATATTACGCTGTCGATCCTTCTTGGGATAGTGCCAAGCCGCTTGCAGAAGCCCTTGCTCATCTAGGTAAAGCGGTGGAAGGTGGAAAATATCTAGAAGCACAAACCGCTAAAACTCGAGATAAGCTAAAAAACATTCATTATATTACCGAGTACTATTCACGGGGCGGTGAGCTCGATAAAGCTGCGCAGTATTATAAAGCCCTGATGGATATTAACCCGAAAGACTTTATTACTCTAAACAACTATTCAGCTGTAGCGATTAAGCAGGGTGAAATTACGTTAGCGATAGAACTGGCTCAAAAAGCATTACAACTATCTCCTGAGTCCCCTTTCGCCATGGACACCTTAGGTTGGGCGTTATTTCACGACAAAAAATATGGCGATGCGCTGACGTATATAAAGAAGGCACACGAAGCAATACCAAAGAATAATGAAGTGACATTCCACTTAATTGAGACACTTATCGCCACTGGCAGTAAAGACAAAGCCAAGTCGTTACTAGGTCGGATCAAACCAACCAACGACAGTGACAAGCAGACACTAGCGCGGTTAAACGCCAGTATTTAAACGTAACTGTACCGTCCGGCGCTCAACTGCGCTGGGCAATTCAAGGTATTGTAATTAACGAGTGAATTCTATTTTTACGATTAAACATTATCGCCTAGAAGATATTGAGCGGCTCGAAATACTGTGGAACGGGCTTTATAAGCAGTCTACCGCTAATGTGTTTTTAAGTTGGCCATGGATACAGGCATGGATCAATACCCTATCAACGGCTCCGATTGTGCTAACCGCGCACCAAGACGGCACTTGCGTCGGTCTAGCACTATTCACTCAGCGTAGTGTAAAAACCGTAATAGGGGTAAAGATCAATCAGCTCTGGTTACACAGAAGCGGTGAGCAAGCCCGTGACCAAATGTGGATTGAACATAATGATTTTCTGCTTAGCGAAAAGAATCACCGAGAGATACGTTTGGCTATGCTCGAATATCTACTTAAGCGTCAATATTTATGGCATGAACTATATGTAGGTTTAACCCGCAGTGATATAACTAACGAATTTATGGCATGCCTACCTCATTACAGAGAGGTACTTTCCTCGGCAGATTTTGAAGTCAACTTATGTAATAAAAAACATATAGATGAATACTTAAGTGAGCTATCTAAAAATACCCGTGCCCAAATACGGCGTACGGAAAAGCTACTTTCTCAATCTGGTGACTTGTCTTTTACACACGCGGATAATGAAGCACAAAAATTTAACTATTTACAAGAGATAGCTAAACTTCACAAAGAAAAGTGGGAAAATACAGAGTTCGGAAGTGGTTTTAACAACCCTATTTTTGAGCGATTCCATCAGCAGCTCATATTTGAGCCTGAACCATCAAATGTTACTCACTTATACTGCCTCAGGGTTAATAATGAACCACTCGCATACATATACGTATTAAAAGATGATAACGCTTGGTATTTTTATTTGTCCGCAATTAAAAGCCATACTGACAACCGAGTCAAAATAGGCTTACTTGCCCATACCTATGTTCTCAAAGAAGCGATAGCGCAAAATATAAGCAAATATAGTTTTTTGGCGGGAGAAGCAAGATACAAACGCTCCCTCTCTAATATGCCCGAAACCAATCAAAAGTTGATGTGTTTTTATCAACCTACATTGCTGATGAGCATGCGCGAACTGATGCGCAAGTCTAAACACGCACTACAAAATTTACTGCTACATTAGAATAATAAAATGAATATCAACACCCAAAGTACTTACCGTATCCCATTAGAGCTAAACTTCTCGTCTGAAGAAAGTCCCGTAGGTCTTTTATCAACCAGTGTGCCATTACCGGTAGGTGCGCTCTACAATTTACCACATTGTCATTTATTACGTGATGGCAAAAATATTAGTTGTGGGGCGCGTATCCTTGCGACTTGGCCAGACAAGAGTATTAAATGGGTCCACCTATCATTCTCGGCGCCTGAGTCCAACCAGAGTCAATTCATATTTGTTGCCTGCCAACATGACGATCTAACGCCAAAGCCTGCCACGCAGGCTTTGTCTTACACCCAAAGTGATTCGCAAACAAAGGTACATCACTCAGATTTTTCATTTGTGCTGGATCACCATAATGGCCATTTTTCCCTGGCGCCTAAGAAAAACAATATCGCTGAGTCAAATCCACTTAACACAAAGCTAATATTAAAAGACGCTTTTAAACACGATTGCACAATGTCGTCGTGTAACGTGGCGATCCATGAAACCCCAGACTTACTTGATGGGGCTGTATTCGCGTTACAACTTATTGTGGAAATGACCTACTCAGACGCTGAACAAGGTATATATTCAGCCATCAGCGCAATAAATACCTTTAGCTTTAGTGCTGAACAAAGTGCTATTAAGTTAGATGTGACCCTACACAATCCAGCATGCGCTTTGCACAGCGGAGGAAGTTGGGATCTTGGTGATGCAAATTCATTTCATTTTTCTGAACTGAGTGTTAATTTTCACAGCGACGTTATTTGCCCTGTCAACTATCGCGTAGAGAGTCAACAGGAATGGAAAATCGCAGAGACATTACCAATCGCAATTACGCAGCACTCGAGTGGTGGCACAAATTGGCAAAGCCCAGTGCATGTTGATCATGAACAAAAAATCCCTTTTGCAATAAAAGGCTACTGCGTTCAGCACCAAGATGCACAGGCTGAAAATGGCTTGCGGGCGACGCCCAGTATTCATTGGGCTAATTTTTTCAACGTCACTCTAGAGCACTTTTGGCAAAAGTTCCCTAGCGCTGTTCTTATCACCGAGGACAGAGTTTCCTTAGGATTATTCCCAGCACAAGCGGATATCAAATATGAACTCCAAGGCGGAGAGAAAAGTACGCACACTTTATGGCTAGCAGCCAATGAAGATAAAAATGCGCTTAATGGCGTGCACACGGCACCCAGCGCGAAGGCGAATACTATCCAATACGCCAATAGCGACATGCCTTTGTACATAGAGCACAGTCAATGTGATGCAAAACTACAACAACTGATAAATAACGGGCTTTTGTCGCACAGCAATTTTTTCGAAAAGCGCGAGCAGCTAGATGAATATGGCTGGCGTAACTTTGGTGATCTCTATGCTGATCATGAAACAGCAGAGCATGATGCGAGCTCTATTTTTGTCTCACATTACAACAACCAATACGACCCGATTTATGGTTTTTTACGCCAGTATTTAATAAGCGGCGATCACCGCTGGTTTACCCTAGCAGATGACTTAGCTAAACACGTAAAAGACATAGACATTTATCACACCAAAGACGATAAATCTGAATACAATGGCGGATTATTTTGGCACACGGATCACTACTTACAGGCATTTACTTCTAGTCATCGTTCTTATTCAAAACACCAAGGAAAAGGGGCATATCAAGATCATGCTGGTGGCGGAGGCCCCGGCGGGCAACATTGCTACACATCAGGCTTAGCGCTTTATCATCTACTAACGGGGGACGAAGCCGCGAAACAAGCGGTGCTAACTTTAACGGACTGGATCACTTATGTGTACGAAGGTGGCAATACTTGCCTTGAGCTATTGCTTGCCCTTAAAAATCGTCATGTACTTGGCCTGAAAAACCACTTTAGTGGTCAGTACCCGCTAGACAGAGGAACAGCAAACTATATTAATGCTTTACTCGATAGCTACGTGCTCGTCAGTGATACAACGCTGCTAGAAAAAGTCGAACACATTATTTATCACACAGCTCATCCAGATGAAGATGTGTCATTGCGTAAGTTAGAAAATGTCGAAGAAACCTGGTTTTATATCGTATTTTTGCAAGCTGTTGTGCGTTACTTGGATATCAAGCGTAAAACCAATGATTACGACAGGGCGTTCTACTATGCTCGTGATTGTCTGCTCAACTATGCCCACTGGATACTAGAACACGAGTATATGTATCTAGATAAACCAGACATTCTGGAATATCCCAATGATACTTGGACAGCGCAAGACTTGCGTAAAGCTCATGTATTGGCTGCGGCCTACTTCTATAGCAATAAATCTTCAGAAGAGTATCAGTCCAAAGCGTTATATTTTGAAAATCAAGTCGCCTCTCGCATAGCGGCAAGCGACACTAAAACGTATACCCGGATCATGGTTTTACTGATGCAGAATGATGGACCAACGGCCTATTTTACCCAAACAGAGCTTGTTCATGAGTTCAAATCCCGTGAAACCAACTGGCCAGCACCTGATTATGTTAGAAAAGGCTCCTTCAGCGCTCTCTTATTGAAAGCTTTTAGTAAACGATTGCTAGAAGTATCAATATCCAATGAAGTAAACTGGCTCAAAAAAAGGCTAGGATAGCCAATGACACATTCAGGGTAGCTAATTTAGATGCAGATTTCGTTTATTATCCCGCACAAAGGGCGGTTTGAAATGTTAATTCAAACCATAGTATCCATTGCTAAGCAAAACGTTGACTTATCACAAGTTGAAGTCATTGTTGTTAGCCAAACCCCTGATGTGCTAAACCAAACATTATCCGGTAGTGCAAAATTGCTTATTAAGCCCCACTTACGCCCTGAAAATGAAACAATATCAGCGCTGAGAAATTTCGGCGTAACGCAATCATCAGGACAATACTTAGCCTTTCTCGATGCCGATATTTATTTGTCAGAAAACTGGGGAGAGCAAATGCAGCGTATCTTGACGCAAAACCCCAAGCGCATTATCGCCAGTGCCATGCAAATATGTACCTCTGACGCGCCCCCGTTAGAGAAGATCCGTACCAGTTTAAGTAATGCCGAGCTTGATGTGAATGTGGCCTTTTTACCCGGTCGAAATTTATTTCTAAGACGCGAGGCATTTGCAAAAATTGGCGGGTTTCCTGAGCACTTGATTACTTGCGAAGACTATTATTTTACCGATAAGGCTGCGCAATTTGGCGAGCTATTTTACACATCCTCTGCAACCTACATTCATCTTGGTGAAGACAAGACATTAAAAGGGATGTTTGACAAGGAAATATGGCGCGGCCAATCAAATTTGCAGTCAATAGAAGGGCGGCACATTCCGCTTCGAGAGTGGCCGAGCTTTGTTGTCCCCCCAGCGATATTTCTATTTATCGTCACCAGCTTTATATGTTTATTTGCCGGGTTATACAGCCTCGCTATTTGCAGCCTGCTAATTGGGCTAATACCCGTAATGGCATACAGTATTCGATTGCAGAATATTAATGAATTACCGGTATCTTTTTGCCAAATATTTTTGTTTTATAGCGTTTATTTTCCCGCTCGTGCCATCGGTACCTTTGTCGGTTTATTTAAATCCATTCGTGTAAGAAACTCCTGAGGCATTATTACCATGACGTCGAAACTTAAAGTACTCCAGTTTATTTGCCCTACGGGCTTTTACGGTGCAGAGCGCTGGGTGCTAGCTTTAGCCAAACATTTAGACCCAAGTACAGTGTCATGCGATCTAGCGGTAACCATGGAACCAGGACAGAAGCCGCTCGAGTTGGTAAGCGAATATAAAAAATTGAATTTAGGTATCCATATCATTGAAATGAAAAATAAATTTGATTTAGGTGCCGTTGCTCGATTAGCCAAATTAATCCGTGAGCAAAACATCGATATTATCCACACCCACGGATATAAATCAGACATTATTGGTGTACTTGCAGCCAGACGCGCAAAGATAAAATGTATCGTTACCCCTCACGGTTTTGAGAATGCGAAAGATTTCAAACTCAGATCGTTTATTTGGTTGGGTTGCCAGTCTATGCGCTTTGCTCACAAGGTTGTCCCCTTGTCACAACAACTTATGCGTGATGTCTTGAGTATGGGCGTAAAACCCCAGAACGCTTTGTATATTCAAAACGGTGTTGATTTATCGGAAGTTGAAGCGGAGCCGATCCCTGTGCGCACGGAACCCGGCAAAAAGCGTATTGGTTTTGTCGGTCAAATGATAAGCCGTAAAAATATCCGCGATATACTCGACATATTTGACCAATTACATAAAAAACAACCTAACACTGAGTTGATTTTACTCGGCGATGGAGACGCACGCCAAGCCCTAGAAGACTATAGTAAAACCTTAGATTGTAAGGCAGCAATCGATTTTCTCGGTTTTAGAGATGACAGACTAAGCCTGCTCAAGTCATTTGATTTATTCGTCATGACTTCCACCCTTGAAGGTATTCCTCGCTGCTTAATGGAAGCCACAGCAGCAAGTATTCCCGTTGCTGCATATGACATCCCAGGTATAGACCAACTTATTAGTCATGAAAAAACCGGGTTATTAGCCACACTAGGTGACAAAAAAACCTTACTGGCTTATTGGGAGAAGCTGTTATTTGACCCATCATATGCACGTGAAATTACTGAAAATGCCAAACAATTCGTATACGATAATTACTCAGCTCAGCGTATGGCTGTCGAGTACAGTGACTTGTTTGAAGAAATAACAAAGGACAGTTGATGCAACAAGGAAAATCAGCACCAATCATATTCGTATTATCCATTGATACAGAAGAAGAATGGGATTGGTCAGGGGCATTTCCTCAACAAAATGTTGACGTGAATAACGTTAAGCTATTACCAAGTTTTCATCAACAGTTGGCCCGTATCGGCGTGCGCCCTACTTACTTTGTCGATTATGCCGTTGCTGACTGCCCTGATGCGGCGGCTAAAATGCGCGCTATTATCGCCCAGAAAAACTGTGAAATAGGCGCGCATTTGCACCCCTGGTGTAATCCACCTTATTTCGGCCCAGCGACAGATAAAAGTTCCCATGTGATTAATCTTCCTGTGGAGCAAGTATCGCAAAAGCTAGACGCGTTAATGCAACTCATATCCCAGCAGTTTGACATTCAAGCTAAATCGTTTCGTACGGGACGCTGGGGGATTGACTCCAAGGTGCTTAATCTAATCATGAATGCCGGTATCAAGGTTGATTCCAGTATTTACCCATTTTATAGCAATGATTATTTCAGTTGCCATAGCGCACCCTCACTTCCTTATTGGCCGAATTTAAATAATCCGCTAAAGAAGTCGCAACAAAAAGAAATTTATGAATTGCCGGTAACTGTGGGTTTCAATCGACCTAACTTTCCGTTATGGAATAATATTCATACCAGATTTGCCTCCCCGCCATACAGTTGGACGCGTTTTAATGGCATTGCTTGGCATACACAATTATTACGCAAGCAATATTTGTGTCCTGAATTATCCTCCCCTAAAGATATGCTGTCTTTATGTGAGACAGTCATCAACAAAGGTTATCCGGTTTTACACATGTATATGCATAGCTCGAGTCTGTTAGATAACAATAACAGCCTATTAGGCAACCAAAACGCCTACCAATTTATCAGTGACTCTGTTGCTGAGGTCGTTAGCGCACTAAGCGAGAAATACGAAATCGATTTTTGCACCATATCCGAAGCCGCGGCTAAGTTACAGCTAGCAACAGAGCAAAAAAACACATGACGCTGCACATCCGCCTAGCAACCAATAGCGATGAACGACTCTGGAACGAGTACGTTAATGCTCACCCCAGAGCAACGCCGTATCATCGTTTCGGATGGCTAAAGAGTGTTGAACAAGCATATCAGCACAAAAATATTGCTGCCATCGCACTAAATGACACGCAAATAGTAGGTGTATTGCCCTGTATTCAAATGCAACGGCCATTGCTACGCCCCTCATTTTGCGCCCTTCCCTACTGCGATCTAGGTTATGGGCTCGGTGATGACAGCGCTACGGTCGATTTACTGATCCAGTTTGCCAAACAGCAACTTTTGGCAATAAATGGGCAAACCTTCGAGTTTAGGGATTTTATCGATGAGCCTATGAGCGATTCGCAAATGGAAGGGCAGAAAGTACGTATGCTCTTGCCGTTACCTGAAAACAGCGAGGCGTTATTGAGTGGATTCAAATCAAAGTTACGCAGTCAGATCCGCAAATCAGAAAAGAATGGATTGCACTACAAAATTTATAAAAATGGCCAAGGCCTAGACGATTTTTATCAAATATTCGCCATTAATATGCGTAAATTGGGCTCCCCCGTGCACAGTAAAGATTGGTTTAAGCATCTGCTAAATAACTACCACGGCAACTGCGTTTTATCCGTCGTATATTTTGAAGATACACCTGTGGGCGCGGGTATTACCCTATCAAATAATCAAAGTACGGCGATACCTTGGGCTTCCACCGTCGCTGAATACAATAAACTTGCGCCAAACATGCTGCTTTATTGGTCATTGCTCAAAGAAGCCTGTGATAACAAGATGTGTACCTTCGACTTTGGACGTTCCACTTTTGGGGAAGGCACCTACCGCTTTAAAGCCCAATGGGGAGCAGAGCCACAATTATTGAACTGGTATGATGCTGCAAAACAAAGCCAACAAGATTTTGAAATGCTGAGCAATAATGAGCGAGAGAGTGCCCCAAAAGGACGGCTAAGACCCTTAGTAGAATCCATTTGGGCCAAACTGCCGCTGAGCGTCACCACCTCAGTTGGTCCAAGGATCCGAAAACATATCAGCCTGTAAAATAATTAGACCAGCAGTTTGCTGAATAAAAGACGACATTAACAACAAGGTCAGAAAAAATATGTGTGGTATCGCGGGGTTTACGCAATTTAGCGGGAATATGGGCAATGAACAAACCCTAAAAAGAATGGGCGATAGTATCTATCACCGCGGGCCTGATGCGGGTCGTGAATACTTGGACGAGCATGTAGGCTTGGCCCATCGCAGATTAGCGATAATCGATCTATCAGAAGCTGGCACACAACCCATGTATTCTTTTGACGAAAAATACATAATCGCGTTTAACGGCGAAATATATAATTTTCAGGCACTACGTGACCAGCTGAGTCATGACGGTTACCCGTTTCGGACCCATACCGACACGGAAGTGATCCTTGCATTGTATGCAACACATGGCGAAAAAATGCTGAGCATGATAAACGGTATGTTTGCTTTTGCTCTTTGGGATACAACCAGTAAGCGTTTGTTAATCGCTAGAGACCGGGTGGGCAAGAAACCGCTTTATTACCTAAAAACTGACACCCAATTCGCCTTTGCGTCAGAAATAAAAGCCTTACTGACACTACCAAACGTATCAAGAGAAGTGCGCTTAGACGCAGTACACGACTTCTTCGCTTATCAGTATGTACCTGATCCAAAAACCATCTTCACCGATATGCACAAGCTCCCTCCGGCGCACTTTATGTGGGTGTCACAAGAAGGTATTCACATTGAGCAATACTGGGATGTGTCGTTCAAACATGTAAGTGATAAATCAGCGAGTCAACTCACCAAAGACTTATACGCCTTAGCAACCGAAAAAACCTGTTCACGTATGGTCAGTGACGTACCATTAGGTGCGTTTTTAAGTGGAGGCATCGACTCAAGCGGCGTAGTTGCCATGATGGCTTTGAACAGCGATAAGCCCGTTAAAACCTGTTCCATTGGCTTCGATGAAAAGCGCTTCAATGAAACCGAATTCGCACAAATTGTTGCTGATAAATACCATACTGAGCATCATGAATTTACCGTTCATCAAAATGTAAAAGACAATTTAGAAGAAATTGTCGCTTACTTTGACGAGCCCTTTGCCGACCCCTCATTAGTGCCCACTTATTTTGTATCTCAGCTCGCCCGCTCGCAAGTCACAGTGGCAATTGCCGGTGACGGCGGTGATGAAGTATTCGCCGGTTATGAAAAGTACACCACTGACGCGCTTGAGAATAAATTACGCCAGCGCTTCCCTGAAGTGTTACGTAAAAAAGTTTTTCCTATCCTGGCAAACCTATTCGCCAAAAGTGAGCACCCACTACTGCGCAAAGCAAAGTCTTTGTTAACCAGTTTGAGTTTAGAGCCCGCCATGGGCTTTTATATCACAAACTCCATGATTGACGACCGTTTATGGCAGCGTCTCGCCACAAAAGAAACCAAATATAAATTGGGCAATTATCATCCTAGTGAAGTCACTTTAGAAAATTACCATAAAGCTGATGGCGCGGATCACCTGTCTAAAATTTTGTACACGGATATGAAAACCTATTTACCGGGAGGTATTTTGGTCAAAGTTGACCGCATGAGCATGGCCCACTCTCTAGAGGTTCGAGCCCCGTTATTAGATAAAGACATAATCGAATTCTCCGCGACCCTTCCGTCAGATTTAAAATACAATAATGGGGAAAAGAAGTTCATCTTAAAAGAAGCCTTCAAACCTGTGTTACCAGACGATATTTTGTACCGTAAAAAGATGGGCTTTTCTGTACCACTAGCCTCATGGCTACGTCATGAAATTAAAGCGTTAACAGAAGACTATCTATTCACTAAAGCCCAAGGGATCCAGCAATACTTTGACATGGACGTGGTCAAGCAACTTTGGCAACAACACCAAGAAGAAAAAGCAGACCACAGTACTGTGTTATGGAGCATGCTAATGTTCCAAATGTGGTGGTTTCGTTATATACAAACACCCCATGAAAAACAAACCTAATGCCGAGCTTAGTTTAATGAATATACTTCACCTCACTTTTGATATGCGTATTGGAGGCACTGAGCAAGTCATCAAAAATCTGATTTTTGGTGCTGACTCAATGCGCTTCACTATGTCTGTTTTGTGTATTGAATCACCGCTTGGGCCTTTCGCTGACGATTTACTCGCGATGAATATTCCAATCCATGCCCTTGCCCGCAAACCAGGCTTCGATATCAGTTTAATCGGCAAAATACGCCAACATATCATTGAACATAAAATAGATATTATTCACTGCCATCAATACACACCTTATGTATACGGTTTATTAGGTGCATTACTGACATCTGCAAAAGTGGTTTTTACTGAACATGGGCGTTTTTATCCCGACTCCACCACGTGGAAACGAAGATTAATTAACCCTATTTTGCACAAATTCACCGCTGCAACTACCGCTATTTCTGCAGCCACGCGTGATGCCTTAGTTGACTATGAATTCATACCTCATGACGACATACACGTTATTTACAATGGCATTATTGGCGTTGCAGCTGAGCCCCCCCAAATTAATGCTTTGCGAGAAACCTTTGGTTTATCCCCAGACTGTATTTTATTTGGCACCATAGCTCGACTCGATCCGATTAAAAATCACAGTATGATGTTACACGCATTCAAACGTGTGATTGATGCAGGAACCAATGCTAAGTTAATGATAGTGGGCGACGGAGATGAACGAGCTAATGTTGATTCACTTATCGGCGAACTAGGATTGGCAGAATATGTGATCATGACAGGCTACGAACCAAAGCCACACAACCACTTAGCGTTAATGGATATCTATTTATTGCCATCGTTAAGTGAAGGCACGTCGATGACGCTCTTAGAAGCGATGTCACTAGGTAAACCTTGCATCGTAACGAATGCAGGGGGAAATCCAGAAATTGTTTTACACGATGAAACTGGGCTCGTCACACCCAACGATGACGCGCAAGCTTATGCGCAAGCTATGATAATGCTGGCCAACAACACTCAGCAACAAGACACATTCAGTAAAGCAGCAAAAATACGTTTCGAGCAAACATTTAGCATTAAGCATATGGTCCAAGCGTATCAAGCCCTGTATTCGCAATTATCTTCGAGTGGCAACGCATAATTTATGAAAACGACTCTAAAAAACTTGGCGGTCAAAATCACCGCTAAATTACTGCAACAACCGACTATTGAACAGCAACTCAATGACAATAACATTCAGTTGTCACAATCCCTTCCCGAGTTGACAAACATTGCATCTCCGTATTTTCAACTCGCCAGCGACTCGAATGCTGCTACCAGCGAACGTGATGATATTGTATTTATTACCAGCCGTTTTCGAAGCGGCTCTACCCTGCTTTGGAATCTATTCAGAAAGACACCGCATTGTACCGCCTATTACGAGCCCTTTAATGAACGGCAGTGGTTCAATAAAAAAATGCGTGGCGGCAATGTCGACACAACTCACCGTGGAGTGGAGGACTACTGGGCAGAATACGACAACCTAAGCGCATTGAGTCAAACGTACGATGAAGACTGGATCCGTAACGCACTGTGTATGTCAAAGCACTCCTGGGATCCACAGATGAAACGCTATATCGAGCAAATGGTAGAGGCTGCGCCTGGTCGTCCTATACTGCAATTTAATCGTATCGATTTTCGTTTGCCTTGGATTAAGCACCACTTTCCGAATGCAAAGATCCTGCATCTCTACCGTCACCCCAGAGATCAATGGTGTTCGTTTCTTACGGATCATCAAATAATGAACAAAGATGACGTGATGCACACGTATCAAGATGCCTTTTATTTAGACGTCTGGTGTCGTGATCTAGCGAAACATTACCCCGTGCTCGATAAACGCAACACGCCTCACCCCTATCAACGATTTTATTATTTATGGAAATTATCCTATCTACATGGTCTGGCATTTTCTGACTTAAATTTAAGTTTTGAGAACCTTACTACTACGCCAAAACAAGTGATAACGAATGTCTTTGATACATTAAACATGAATACTCAGGATCTGGACGCTCTAGTAGACGTCATTAAAGCACCACCGCCTGAACGTTGGCGTAAATATGCCGACGAAAGCTGGTTTGCCCTGCATGAAAATATTTGTGAAAAGAATTTATCCCTGATGCTCAAAGAGCAGCCTATTACGGACCAGATCCAATGAAAAAAACATTGTTATTGAGCGAGATATTTCCACCTGTTAAAGGCGGCAGCGGTCGTTGGTTCTGGGAAGTTTATACTCGAATAAGCACGGGCAACGTCATTGTTGCAGCAGGCCAAGATGCAAACAGCGATAAGGTTGATATCTCAAGTCCACTTAGAACATATCGTCTACCTTTGAGTTCATGGAGTTGGGGCCTTAAAAGTCTAACAGGTCTGAAATATTACTTTAGCGCCTTGCGAGACGTTTTGAAGGTGGTAAAGCAAAATGATATTCAGGTTATCCATTGCGGTCGATGCTTACCCGAAGGGTTTATAGGCTTTTTAATCAGTAAGATAAAAGGTATTCCTTATATCTGCTACGTACACGGCGAAGACGTAGAGACAGCCGCTACGAGCAGAGAGTTAAGCTGGATAGTCAATAAGGCTCTAGGCGGAGCAACGCGGCTTATTGCTAACAGCCAAAACACCGCTGATATTCTGCTCAATACGTGGGATACAGATCCGGCAAAAACAATGGTTTTTAATCCAGGTGTAGACGCAAGTTTGTTTATACCAGCCCCTGCATCTGAAGAAGTAAAATCTCATTTAGGGTGGGATGCAAGAAAAGTCATATTAACCGTTGGTCGTCTGCAAGAACGCAAAGGCCACGACAAACTCATAGAAGCCCTGCCCAGTATCATTGAGCGCAACCCAAGTGTTCTGTATGCGATAATAGGCGACGGGGAGCGTAAAGCGCCTTTAGAAGCCCTTGTGGCTAAGCTCAAGCTCGAAAAGCACGTTATGTTCATGTCGGAGCTTGACGATCAGGAAATGATCCAGTGTTATCAACAATGTGACGTGTTTGTGTTACCCAATCGAACCGTCGGCAGAGACATTGAAGGTTTCGGCATGGTGTTAGTCGAAGCCCAAGCCTGCGAACGCCCTGTTATTGCTGGTGACTCTGGTGGCACAGCAGAAACGATGTTAGTAAACGAAACTGGTTACATCCTTGATTGTACCCAACCCAAACTGTTAGCTGAAAAAATATGCACTTTGTTAGAAGACGACGCGCTCAGAGAGAAGATGGGTATAGCCGGTAGAAAGCACGTCCAACAAACATTAGATTGGCCAGTGCTTAGCCTGGCTTTAAAGAATGAGTTTACGAATATCTGATTAATAAAACGACATAAGTGGCTGAGTGGATAAAAACGAAAATTTACGGCGAACTGATTCATACATAAGCATAAAAATGTCAGAAATTCCCTACTTTTAAGTAGTAGTTATTTATAGTAACAAAGCATCACTTGGAATAAATGTAATCCAAGTAAATTTCAAAGCATTGGTTACAGTGCAGTCACTTTATTTATTTTAAATTACTTTTCAATCTCTGGCATTTTTTATAAATTTGGCTGGCGTTCCACCCACAACAGTACCTTCATTAACATCTGTCGTGACTACAGAGCCTGCTGCAACAACAGCACCCTGATCTTCCCCTAACTTTGTAGACACTTTTTACTTAGAAACTGAAGTAAGGTAAAAAGTGTTATGAATAAAAAATATCCCGATGAATTTAAACAAGAAGCCGTTCGCCAAGTGGTTGAAAAAGGCTA